>Ga0075434_100001133_pt1 | contig 21943 bp, 15 predicted proteins | sample RhiMethybrSRZTD3_FD_75298 | JGI IMG/M metagenome (GOLD analysis project Ga0075434, IMG submission 75298) | Populus rhizosphere microbial communities from Tennessee, USA - Rhizosphere MetaG P. TD hybrid SRZTD3 | ecosystem: Host-associated > Plants > Roots > Rhizosphere > Soil | place: USA... | reverse complement strand
TGCGTCACGCGCGTGCTTCAGGAGCACCGTCGCCAGCAGTCCGACTTCGCTTTGTGCGGTGTGCGACTCTGTCAGCATTAATCACGTGCGCGTGGGGTCCCACCCCCACGCGCTCTCGCTCGGCGGCTTCGCGCCTCGCTCGGGCCGCAGGCGCTTTACCTTTTTCCTTCTTCCTTTTTCCTTATCACGATCGCGTAGACCGGCAAGCCAGCAATCAGCAGGAGAAATCCCCAATACACCACGTCGGCCCCGGCGCCTGCGATCGCCCATAACGAATACGCAAACGCGAGCACGTGTACCGGAGAGAGCCGTGATGTGTCGCGATCGAGGAGCCCCGCGACGGAGCAGAAGGCGTAGGGCACCAGCGTGCTCAGGGTCGCCAGCAGAATGATGAACGTGAAGAGATCGACGAGGCCGCGCGTGTAATTCATCGCGATGAGCGCCGTCGCGAGCGCCGATCCGATTACGAGCGCGGCCGCCGGCGTGCCCTGCGGAGACGTCCGCGCAAAGACGCGTGGAAAAAGTCCATCGCGCGCGACGGCCCCCGGCAGCTGACCTGCGACGAGGATCCAGCCGTTGAGTGCGCCGAAACACGAGATTGCCGCACCCGCCGCGACCACGGCGGCGGCGCCGTTCCCGGCGACGACGCGCGCGGCGTCGGCATACGGCGCCGACGTGTGCCCGAGCGCGTCGGGCGCAATGACGCCCATGACGCCGATCGTGCTCGCGATGTAGATGAGCGCGGTCACAGCCGTCCCGACGATCGTCGCGCGTGGAATCGTGACGTGCGGATCCTCGATGTCCTCGGCGGGAATCGTCGCGCACTCGAGCCCGAGGAACGCCCACAACGTCAGCGTCGCCGTCGCGGTGGTTCCGTGAGCGATCGAGCGCAGACTGGTGTCCGCGACCGCAAAGTGCGACGGGTCGAAAAAGAACAGCGCGGCGAATCCGACGATGAGCAGCGGTACGAGCTTGAGTACGGTCGTCACGATCTGCACCCGCCCTGCCGCCGCGATCCCGCGGAGATTCACGATCGTGAGCAGCCAGACGGCGGCAATCGCGACCAGCGCAGCGGAGGCGGGACGCCGGACGATCGCGGGCACGAACGGATCGAGATATCCAACGAACGCGACCGCGAGTGCCGCGAGCGTGCACCAGACGGAGATCCAGTAGCCCCACGCGACGAGGAAGCCGGCAAGATCGCCGAAGGCGAGCCTCGTGTAGGCGTACGGCCCGCCGGCGGCCGGCTGCCGGCGCGCCAGCCGCGCGAACACGATGGCAAGCAGAATCGACCCGGCGGCGGAGAAGACCCATCCCGCGAGGCTGATCGCGCCGTACGGGGCAAGCGACGCGGGCAGCAGGAAGATGCCCGAGCCGATCATGTTGCCCATCACGATCGTTATGGCGGTCCAGAATCCGACAGATCGAGGAGTGGCACCGGCAGATGGCGTGGCGATTGGTGCCATGCGGCGGCATCGTACTTCAGACGCAAGAACAATCCCTCATCCCTAATCGTCGAATCCCTAATCGTCGAATCCCTAATCGTCGAATCGGGAATCGTCGAATCGGGAATCGTCGAATCATGATTGATCCCGCCGCTTCGCGATTCACTGATCGTCGGATTCGGGGATGAGGGATTCGCGATTAGGGATGAGGGATTGTGCCTGTGTCAGAATGCGAAGGTGGTCTCAATCCTGCGAAGAGAGCGCGAAGTCGTGCGCCGTTTCCGCGAGGCGGGCGCGACGACCGCTGCTGCGGCGCGAGATCTGGATGAGCTGCACGTGCGGCCGGGCTCCGGCCTCCATCGGCTGCGTCAGCGCGCGGTGATCCGCGAAGCGGCCGCGGAACACTTCTACCTCGACGAAGAGGTCTGGGAGGCGCTCGGGCGGACGCGCCGGCGCGTGAGCATCGCCGTCCTCTGCCTGATTGTTCTGCTGATCATTGCCGTCGTGGCGGTGCGTCGCCTGTACGCGTTGTAAGCCCATCGCGCAGCGTGACGCGTCGGTACAGCTCCCAGTCGGTCGACGGCGTTCCCTCGACGATCAGGTGTCCCAGCGCATAATGATCGTCGCCGGCGACGCCGGCGACAACGATCGTGTCGAAGCCCTGCTCCCGCGCGCGGGCCGGAATGTCGGCCGTGTAGTTCGTGAGACCTGGCTGCCGCCGATACTCCGGAATCGGTCCCAGCTCGAGCGTGCTCAGAATCCGGCCGTCCTTCAGGAACGTCAGCAGATATCGATCGTCCGAATCCAGCGAAACATCGAGGTAGCGGCGCCCCGCGCGCGGCGGGCAGGCAACCGCGAGCGGCGCCTTCAACGAGTGATTGGCCTCCGCATTCCCGGCCGTGCCGTTCGCGCGAATCGCGGCAACCTGATCGAGCGTGGCGAGCGAGCCGCCGTGCCGGTAGTAGTTCCGGTCAATCAGCGCGTCGTACTTGCCAGCGTTCATCGCCGCGATGGTTCGCAGACGATCGGCCGACCACAATCCGTCCGACCGCGTGATCAGCCGGAGGTGTTCGTAGTACTCGCGCAGCCGGGCATCCTGGATCTGATTGTTCGACGCGGCGAGGCTTTCGCTGTACCCGGCGGGAATCATCCGGCGGTAATGGCCTGTCCTCCATTCCGGGTTGAAGACCGCCGGCAGCCGTGCGAGCAGCGGGTCCGCGAGCGCGCACTCGTCGAGGAGATGAATGTACGGGCCGAAATCGATGCCTGCGGCGCCCATGAGCCCGCAGGTGTTCACGACGTTCACCTTCGCGGGGCCGCCGTGCGCCGTCGGCCAGTCGGGATCGCGGAACGTTCCGCGCTTGGCGAGCACGAGCGATCGCTCCCGGAAGTAGACCGCGCGCTCGTCGACAATGCCGCTCGGCTTGGGTGCGGCGTCGCCGTACCGGCTGTTGCTCCAGAGCGTGAAGTGCGTCGCGGTCGTCGCCACGACGGCCAGCACGCCGAGGATGGTTCCCCACAGCACTTTTGATCCGGTGAGGAACCGCGTCATCAACAGGACGGCCGCAAACACCGGCACCGCGATGAACCGGCCCGACATGAAGTCGCCGCCGATCGAGACCACGTAGACGAGATAAATAAGGATGCCGCCGGCCAGGGCGCGCGCCGCGGTGTTGCGGCCGGCCGCGGCAACCGCCGTGGCGAGCGCGATCGCCGTCAGGCTGATTGGATCGCGGTCGAGCGAGTCGAGCAGGTACAGGATCCCCTGCGCGCGCAGCTCCCCGCGATCGATGCCCATGGCGAGCTTCGCATACGCGGTGTTTGGAAACGGAAATCCGTAGTACACGAGCGCGAACAGCGTCCAGACGAGCGCCGGAATACTCCCGATCAGTCCGGCGACCACGATGGTCCGTCCGTAGCGTCCGCCTTTAGGCGGACCCTCGTCGCCTTTAGGCGGACCCGCTCGAGTCTGCCACGCGGCAAGCACCAGCAGTGGAACCACGAGCAGCACGCCATCGGGGCGAGTGAGGTAGATCAGAGACGTCAGCGTGCACAGCAGCGTGAGCCGGCGGGTTTGGCTTGTGCGCAGTAGCGGCACGGAGTGCTCTTGCCGCGAAGGCGGATTCAGAAACACGCCAGCGAACGCCAGCAGGAGCAGATCCAGCAGCGGATTCTCGAGGCCGGACGTGCCGAAGTCGATGAACGCCTCCGAAAAGACGAGCACGACTGCGGCGAGCATCGCCTGAACTGGCGAGATCGCCCGGGTAACCGCCGCCCAGAACACGATCAGCGAGCAGACGATCGACGCGGCAAACGTCGCCACGTACACGTTGCCGACGATCGTGTAGCCGGCGGTCAGCAGCAGCAGCCAGAGCGGATGCGTGAACGTCTGCACGCGCTCGGCGACGTTGAACCGGAGGCCGAACCCGTGCGTGACGTTCAATACCGTGCGCAGCGTGATGAGCGCGTCGTCGCTGATCCACGCCGTGCGGAAGAGGACGGCCGCGAAGACGAGCGTTGCCACCGCGGCGAGGAGCCGCCGTTCGATGGAGGGTGTGGATGCGATGGCGAAAGTATAAGCGCTTTCGTGATATTTTCGTCCGTTCACTGGAGGAACACCAGCATGACGCGCTCGACTCCCGTTCGCCGGCTGCCGCGGCTGACCTGTGCCTTGCTCGTCGCGGCCGCGACAGCCGGTGGAGGGTCCACCGGCATCTTCGCGCAGTCGAAGCCGGCGGCGGCCGCTGCGCAGAAGCTCGACGCCGACTACACCGCGCGCATCAAGACGGCGACCGCTGACCCGCGGATCATGACCGAGCTCGTCGATCACCTGCCGGCGTCCGACAAGGTGCCGTCCCCGCTGAAGTTCCTCGGATACGTCCCGGGCGAACCGGGGCACATGACGTACTACAAGGACATCGCGCGCTACCTCGATGCGCTCGACAAGGCGTCGGACCGGGTCACGATGTTCAAGATTGGCGTCACCGACGAGGGCCGCGACATGGTGGCGGCGGCGATTGCCGACGAGGCGACCATCAAACAGCTCGACAAGTACAAGCAGATCACGGCGCAGCTCACCGATCCCCGGAAGCTTTCCGACGCGCAGGCGAAGCAGCTGATTGCGACCGGCAAGCCAATCTACTTCGCGTCGGGCAGCATTCACTCGCCCGAGACCGGCAGTCCGGAGATGCTGATGGAGCTGGCCTACCGCCTGGCGGTGGAGGAGTCGCCGTTCATCCAGACGATCCGCAACAACATCATCTTCGTGTTCACGCCGGCGAGCGAGGTCGACGGGCGCGAGAAGATGGTCGACAACTTCGTCGCGCAGCAGAAGGGGATTCCAACGCCGTCGATGGTGTACTGGGGCAAGTACGTCCAGCACGACAACAACCGCGACGGAATCGGCGTCGGGCTCCGGCTGACGCAAGTGATGCTCAAGACGTTCCTCGACTGGCACCCGACCGTCTGGCACGACCTGCACGAATCGGTGACGCTGCTCTACACGTCGACCGGCACAGGTCCCTACAACGCCATCGTCGATCCCATCCAGATCAACGAATGGTGGCTGCTCGCGCAGACCGAAATCATGGAGATGACCAAGCGCGGCGTCCCCGGGGTGTGGACCTACAACTACTACGACGGCTGGGTCCCGAACTATATGTTCTGGATTGGCGTCACCCACAACTCGATCGGACGGTTCTACGAGACCCAGAGCTTCGGCGGCGCGGCCAACCGGCCGCTGCCCGTCCAGCAGAGCCGCGAGTGGTATCGGCCGAATCCGACGCCCCCCGATATGCAGTGGGGACCGCGCAACAACGTGAACATGCAGGAGAGCGCGCTGCTGATCGCGCTGAACTCGGTTGCGAAGAACAAGGAAACGTTCCTCGAGAACTATTACCTGAAGAACAAGCACACCGTGGAGCGGGGGAAGACGAAGGCGCCCTACGCATACGTGATTCCCGCGAAGCAGAGGCGGCCGGTTGAAGCGGCCGAACTGATGAACCTCATTCGCCGCGAGGGAGCCGAGGTCCACACGGCCACGGGCGCGTTCACGATCGGCAGCACGGAGGTCGCGCCGGGCGACTACATCGTCCGCATGGACCAGCCGTACAACGCGATCGTCGAAACGCTGCTCGGCGTGCAGTTCTACGCACCGGAGAACCCGCGGCCCTACGACGACACGGGCTGGGCGATTCCGCTGGTGCGCAACCTGAAGACGGCGCGCATCGACGACAAGGGAATCCTCGACAAACCGATGACGCTCGCGACCTCGGACTTCAAGATCGCCGGCGCGATCGCGGGTAACGGCCGCGTCCTCATCGTCGATCACACCACCGACAACACGCTCGTCACGTTCCGGTTCCAGAATGCCGCCGTGAAGATGTCTGCGGCCGAAAAGGAATTCGAAGCGGGCGGCCACAAGTTCGCCGCCGGCGCGTTCATCATTCCCGACGCGAATCGGGCGGCGCTCGAACCGTCGATCCGCGACCTCGGGCTGTCGGCGTGGGCCATCGACGCGGCGCCGAACGTGCCGATGCACGACCTCGACGTACCCCGGATCGGATACGTGCACACCTGGACGAGCACGCAGGACGAGGGGTGGGTGCGGCTCGCATTCGACAACTTCAAGGTGCCCTACACCTACTTCGGTGCGCCGAACCTGCGCGAAGGCAACCTCCGTGCTAAGTACGACGTCATCGTGTTCCCGCACGCCGGTCAGGGCGGAGCGGCCCTGATCAACGGCGGAGTCCAGGCCAGCGAGCCGCGGCCGTACAAGAAGACCGATCAGCTCCAGAATGTCGGGTCGATCGACTCCACCGACGACATGCGCGGCTCGATTGGCATCGACGGTTTGATGGAGCTGTACAAGTTCGTGCAGCAGGGAGGCGCGCTGATCACCGAGGGTGCGACGTCGACGGTGTTTCCCGAGTACAACCTGACGCCCGGCATTTCAATCGAGACGCCCGACAACTTGTACGCACGAGGCTCAGTCCTGAAGACGATCCTCGGTGATAGGACGAGTCCGGTTTTATACGGCTACGATCAGAACGCGCTCGCGGTGTACTTCAACCAGGCGCCGGTGCTGCGCGTCGGCGGAGCGGGTGGCTTCGGAGGCGGACGCGGCGCCGGTTCGAACGTGCCGCCCGTCGGCAACCTCCAGCCAAACGCGACGCCCCCCTCGCTGACGACACTCGACGGTCCGCCACCGTCTGCCGCGAGCAGCGCGGGCGGCCGCGGAGGACGAGGCGGGCGTGGTGGATTCGGCGGCGAGGCGCCCGCTGCGGGCGCGCCACCTGCTGAAGGTGTGCCCGAGGCTGCGGCACAGGCAGGCGGGGGCAGAGGCGGACGTGGGAGCGGACGCGGCGGGTTCGGCGGCGGCGCGCCGGATCAGAATCCTCCGCGTGTGTTGTTGTCGTTCCCGAACAACCCGAACGATCTGCTGCTGAGCGGGATCCTGATCGGGGGCGATTCGCTTGCCGGCCGTGCCGTCGCGGTCGACGCGCCGATTGGCAAGGGCCACGTCGTGATGTTCGCGAACCGCCCATTCTGGCGCTGGCAGACGCAGGGGAACTTCTTCCTGGGATTCAACGCCATCCTCAACTGGAACGATCTGGACGCGGGAAGGACGGCGCAGCGGCCCGTCGGCACAGGTGCGGGACAATAGGGATTGTCATAGTCCCCGACTCTCTTCTCGCGCGGCTATATAAGGACGCACGGGCGGATCGCTGGTCCGTGCCTCTTCCTCTCTTTCGTGACGCGCTCGGCGCGAGCCTCGAGTCCGCACGCAGCCGGAATCCGGCGCTCGCGAATCGATCGGCGCTGGAAAAGTATCTGGGTGGTCTTCATCTCGAGGATCTCGCGCTTGCGTGCGCGTGCAGTGCCGGCCACGAGCCTGCGTGGGAACATTTCATCCGCGAGCTGCGGCCGGTGCTCTATCGCGCCGCCGATGCGCTCGATCCGTCGGGCGCCGCCCGCGAGCTGGCCGATTCGATCTACGCGGATCTCTACGGGATTGAACACAGCGAACGGAAGGGAGCGAGCGGCGAAGCGCGAGCGGACTGGAGTGAGCCAGCCGGGGTGCAGGGGGCCCCGGCGATTCAAGAATGCGAACGGAAGGGAGCGAGCGGCGAAGCGCGAGCGGACTGGAGTGAGCCAGCCGGGATGCAGGGGGCCGCGGCGATTCAAGAACAGGACGGCAAGCGCAAGTCGCTGTTCCGGTATTTCCACGGGCGAAGCTCGCTGGCGACGTGGCTGCGCGCGGTGCTTGCGCAGCGGCACGTCGATGCGATCCGCGCCCACCGCCGGTTCGACGAGATGCCGCAGGAGGATCCGCCGGATCCGCGTCCGTCGAGCGAGCCGCCGAATCCGGATCGCGCGAGGTTCCTCGAGATCTTTCATCGCGCGCTCGGCGCCGTGGTCGCCGCGCTGGCGCCGCGCGATCGGCTGCGCCTCGCGCTCTACTACGGACAGGATCTGACGCTCGCGCAGATCGGCCGCATCACCGGGGAACACGAGGCGACTGTTTCACGTCAGCTCGCGAAGACGCGCCGCGGCATACGAAGCTCGGTTGCGGAGCGGCTGCGCAGCGGCGAAGGGCTCGACGATGCGCAGGTGGAGGAATGTTTCGCGTGGGCCGTCGAGGATCCGGGCGCGATGGACCTCGGCGATATCCTGCGCAAGAATTCGCCGGAAGAACGTTCTAAGAGTGGATTGCCATAATCGCCGGAATTGCCAGAATTGCCATAATTTCGTTCCCTCAATTTTCAATTACGGCGATTATGGCAATTGAGGACCTGTGGACCACCTGACCCCCGACGTGCTCGCGGCGTGGATGGATGGCACGCTCACGGCGACGGAGCGGACCGCCGCCGAAGCGCACGCGTCTGACTGCGCGCACTGCCAGGCGATGCTCGCCGCGATGGCGCGCACGGCCCCGGCGCCCGCGCGGCAGCGATGGTGGACGATCGGATCGGTCCGGTGGCTCGTTCCGATCGCCGCCGCGATGGTGGCGATCTTCGTGTGGGTGGGCGTCAATCCGACTTCGCTGAAGCTCCGGGAGACAGGTCACGAGCCATCACCGGCCAAAACCAAGGTCGCCGAGACCGCATCAGCACCTCTGCCTCCAGTGGAGCCGGAGCACAAGGCACCCGCGCCCGCGGAGAGTCGCGCGAAGGCGCCGTCGCAGCTCGCGAAGTCAGCGACGCTGCGCGACGAGAAGGCGGACTCGGCAAAACTCGAGAGGGCCCCAGAACGCCGGCAGTCCGCGCGCGCGCTCGAGGCCCCGGCGAGTGTGACTGCGCTGGATAAGATAGCGGCGGACCGTCGCGACGCGCTCGGGTCGAACCTCGCAGCCGGGCAGGCCGCCGCTCCTGCTGCGCCGGCGCCGGCGCCGGTTGCGCCGCTGCCCGTCGGTGGACTTGCGCAATCCGCGCCGGTGCCGTCAGTACCCGCGCCCACTGCGCCGCCGGCGGACCCTCCGCAGGTAAAGCCGCAGGCGTTGCAGGAAACCGTCACCGTCACGGGCGAAACGCCGGCGCCTGTAGCCCGCGCGGCGGGACGCGGTGGGATGCGCATGCCGCCAGTGGAAATCATGTCGCCGGAGCGCTCGTATCGCTGGCGCGCGGTGACACCCGGCAGCGTGCAGTACACCGTCGACGATGGCCTGAGCTGGCGTTCGTCGACGACCGGTACGACCGTCGCTCTCCACGCAGGCGCGGCACCCTCACGCCAGGTGTGCTGGCTCGTGGGACAAGCGGGCACCGTGCTCCTCACCACGGACGGCCAGAACTGGCAGGTCCGTCCCTTCCCCGAACGTGCCGATCTTACCGACGTGAGCGCCACCGACGCGCGCAACGCCACCGTCACGACCACGGACCGCCGCCGGTTTGCGACGACCGACGGCGGCGCGACCTGGTCCCCGCTGCAAGAAAACTGAGCCGCGCCGTTCTAGGGTAAAGGCGCCGGGATGCGGGATCCGGGATGCGAGATCCGATCTGGACGCCCTGTAGGGCAGGGTCTTTAGACCCGCCAGAGGAGCCTCATCATGCGGTCATTGGCTATTGCGATGTTCGTCGTTGCCTTGCCGATCGCCTACGCGGCGCGTCCGACGCACGTGGAGAAATCCGATCCGCTTCCGTCACAGAATACGTCGACGCTCGAGGATCAGACCGAGCTCGCGCTGACGGTCTACAACGCGGATCTTGCGCTCGTGCGCGACGTGCGCAATGTGCGGCTGCCGTCGGGCAGCTTCGATCTCCGCTTCATGGACATCGCCGCGACGGTCAATCCCGCGACCGTGCACTTCCGGTCGCTCACCGAGCCCGCCCGGCTCGACGTCGTCGAGCAGAACTACGAGTACGACCTGCTCGAGCCCGAGAAGCTGCTGCGGAAGTACGTCGGGCGCGACGTGACGCTGGTTCGCACGCGCACCGATAACGGGACGACGCGCGAGGAGGAAGTCACGGCGCGCCTCCTGAGCTACAACAACGCGCCGGTCTGGCGCATCGGGAACGAAATCGTCACCGGAATGCACGCAGACTCGATCCGCTTTCCGGAACTGCCCGACAACCTCTATACACATCCGACGCTGATCTGGACGCTGCAGAACAGCGGGACATCGGCGCACCGCGTGGAGACGTCGTACCTCGCGCGCCAGCTCGCGTGGAATGCCGACTACGTGCTGACCGTCGGCCGGGACGATCGCGCGGCGGATCTCGATGGCTGGGTGACGCTGACGAACGGCAGCGGGACTTCGTTCAAGAACGCCAAACTACAGCTCGTCGCCGGCGATCTCAACATCGTCCGGGACTCGATCGCCAAGATGCAGGTCGCGGAGAGAGCGGACATCGCCGCGAGGTCGGCGGCGCCGATGGCGCAGGAGGCGTTCTCCGACTATCACCTCTACACGCTCGACCGAAAGACGACGATTAACAACGCGGAAACGAAGCAGGTCAGCATGCTCTCGGGCAGCGGCGTGCCTGTGAAGAAGCGGTACGTCGTCGAAGGGCAGCAGTGGTACTACCACAACGGCCGCCATCCGGGAGCGCCCTTCAAGGATGTCGTGCAGGTGTTCTATCAGCTGCGCAACGACCAGAAGTCCGGGCTCGGCATGCCGATGCCGTCCGGCACGGTGCGCGTCTATCAGTCCGACTCGCGAGGCGGCGTGCAGTTCGTCGGCGAGGATCGCATTCAACACACGCCCAAAGATGAAGAGCTGAACCTGAAGATCGGCAACGCGTTCGACGTGGTGTGCGAGCGGAAGCAGACCGACTTCCAGCAGATCAGCAGCACCGTCTACGAATTCGAGTACGAGATCACGCTGCGGAACCACAAGGCGAATGCGATTACGGTCGAAGTCAACGAGCCGATCGGCGGCACGTGGCGCATGCTGCAGTCCTCGCACGCGTGGACGAAGACCGAGGCGTGGGCGGCGCAGTTCATCGTCCCTGTTGCCGTTGATGGCACATCGGTGCTGAAGTATCGGACCAGGGTGACGTATTAATCCCTAATCCCTGATCGCGAATCCCTAATCGGCGGATCCGCGGATCCGCGAATCCGCGAATCGGCGAATCGGGAACCGCGAATCGCGCTAGACTTCGCCCCATGCAGTTCACATCGGCGCTTCTACTCGCGCTGGCCATAGCCGTTCAGGGGAAAACACCCGCCGTTGAAGAGGGGTTCACGAGCCTCTTCAACGGAAAGGACCTGACCGGCTGGAAGGTTGGAGGCTCGCCGGAATCCTTTACCGTTCGCGACGGCGCCATCGTGGCCAGCGGCCCGGCCAGCCACGCCTATTATGACGGTCCGTTTCGAAACCACCGCTTCCGCAACTTCGAATTGCGGGTCGACATCATGGCGCGGGCAGCCGCGAACGGCGGCGTCTATGTCCTCACCGAATTCGAGCAGGTTGGCGGAAACGAGCGGGCGTCCGGCCACTTTCCGTCAAAAGGTTTCGAGATTCAGGTCTACAACGGCACCGCCGGCCCGCCAACCGGGAGTCTCTACCACGTCGTCGATCTTGATCAGATTGTCGTGAAAGACGAGGAGTGGTTCACCCAGACGATCATCGTGAAGGACGACACGATCGTCGTGAAGATCAACGGCAAGCAGGTCGTGAACTGGACGCAGCCCGCCGATTGGAACGGCGGACGCGAGGGCCCCGGCCGACGAATCACTGGTCCCGGCACGATTGCGCTTCAGGCGCATGATCCGAAGAGCGCGGTCCTCTATAAGAACATCCGCATCAAGCCGCTCGACTGATTGAAGGCACGGAGGCCCTATGGCTGTCCCTGTTCGAGTCGCCTCTGCACTGGGCCTGATCGCTGCGGCGCTCGTCTGGAACGCCCGAGGAGTATCCGGACAATCGACGCCGTCGACCGCCAATGGCGAGTGGCCCGCGTACGCGGCCGATGTACGCGGGTCGCGCTACTCTCCGCTCGATCAGATCAACGCGGCAAACTTCAACGATCTCGAGGTCGCCTGGCGGTTCAAGACCGATAACCTCGGCACGCGTCCCGAATACAAGCTGGAGGGGACGCCCATCATGGTGAAGGGCGTGCTGTACGCGACGGCGGGCACACGACGGTCCGTCATCGCGCTCGATGCGGCGACGGGCGAGCTGCTGTGGGTCCATCGTTATCCTGAAGGTCCGCGCGGCGCCGCGGCGCCGCGTCAGCTCTCGGGCCGCGGGCTCGCGTACTGGAGCGACGGCCGAGGCGACGATCGCATCCTCTACATCACGCCTGGATACCGCTTGATCGCGCTCGACGCGAAGACCGGCCAGATGGTGAAGTCCTTCGGTAAGGACGGCGTTGTCGATATGAAGGTCGGTGTCGTGTACGGCGCCGACACGCCGATCGATCTCGACTCTGGCGAGATTGGCCTGCACTCGGCGCCGACCGTCGTCAAGAACGTCGTGCTCGTCGGATCCGCGATGAAGGAAGGGATGACGATCACGACGCACAACAACACGAAGGGCTTGGCACGCGCGTTCGACGCACGCACGGGGAAGGTCCTCTGGACGTTCCACACGATCCCGCGGCCGGGTGAGCCGGGGAACGAGACGTGGCTCGACAACTCATGGGCCGTGAACGGCAACACGGGTGTCTGGACACAGATCACCGTCGACGACGAGCTCGGGCTCGTGTACCTGCCGGTCGAATCACCGTCGTCGGATTTCTACGGAGGCAAGCGCCCCGGCAACAACCTGTACGGGGAGAGCCTGGTGTGCGTCGATCTCGCGACGGGCAAGGACAAGTGGCATTTTCAATTCGTGCATCATGCAATCTGGGATCACGACATGTCATCGGCGCCGCTCATCGCGGACGTGACGATCGATGGCAGGCCGCGCAAGGTGGTTGCGGTCCCCAGCAAGCAGGCCTGGTTGTACGTGTTCGATCGCGTCACCGGTCAGCCGATCTGGCCGATCGAGGAGCGGCCGGTGCCGAAAGGGGACGTTCCGGGCGAATGGTACGCGCCGACGCAGCCGCATCCGCCCGCGTCGCTGATGTACGGCCGCAACGCGATTTCGCTCGACGACCTGATCGACTTCACGCCGGAGCTTCGCGCGCAGGCGGTCAGGAACATGGAGCGCTACAAGTGGTACCCGGGCGTTGTCTACAACCCGCCGATCGTCGGCAACGTCGACGGTCTGCTCGGCGCCATCAACATGGGGAACACCAACGGCGGAACGAACTGGCCGGGCGGCGGGTACGATCCGGAACTGCACATGGTGTTCGCCCAGGCATCGACCTCGTCGATTCGGGCCGAGTCCGTCGCTCCGCCGCCGCCGGGATTCTCCGATCTTCCGTATCAAGCTGGTGTCGTGGGGCAGCCGTTTCGACTGCTCGAGGGTCCAGGCGCGGGAAGCTACGCGGATTTTCCGTCGCGGGGACGCGGGGCCGCCGCGCCAGCTACGCAGACGTCAGCTGCGGCGCGCGGGGCTTCGGGTGCGCCGGCGCCGGCTGAGAACCGGAATGCCGGCGGGCTCACCGTCGAGGGGTTGTCCATTCTGAAGCCGCCCTACGGCGTGCTTTCGGCGATCGATCTCGAGCGCGGCGCCGTTGCGTGGAAGGTGCCGCACGGCGAGACGCCGGACGTCGTCCGCAATCACCCGCTGCTCAAAGGCATGAACATCCCGCGAACCGGGCAGAACGGCAGCGTCGGATTGCTCGTGACGAAGACGCTGGTGATTCTCGGCGATCCCCAGGTCACGGTAACCGCGTCGCGGCCGCGCGGGGCGATGCTGCGGGCATACGACAAGAAAACCGGTAAAGAGGTCGGCGCGGTGTTCATGCCGGCGCCGCAGAGTGGATCGCCGATGACCTATATGGTCAACGGCCGGCAGTTCATCGTCGTCGCCGTCAGCGGCGGACCGTACTCTGGCGAGTATCTCGCCTTCAGCCTTCCCGCCAACTGATGGTGCGCGCGGTCGCCTTCGTCTCGGCGCTGCTCGCAGCCGCGCTCGGCGTCCGGACGCTCGCGCGCGCGCAGGACCGGACCACGTGGGACGGTGTGTACACCGAAGACCAGGCGAAGCGCGGCGAGGCCCTCTACACCGAACACTGCGCACGCTGCCACGGCGCGACGCTGCAGGGGAACGGTGAGGGCGCGCTGCCGCTGACGGGCGCCACTTTCGCTGCGACATGGAACGGCGTCACGCTCGGGGCGATGCTGGAGCGCGTCCGGCTTTCGATGCCGCAGGACAAGCCCGGGACGTTGAGCCGCCAGCAACTCGCGGATCTCCTCGCGTTCATCCTGCGCTCGAACAAGTTTCCCGCCGGTGACGCGGAGCTCTCGAAGCAGACCGATATCCTGAACGCGATCACGTATAAGAGTCAGCGGTAGCGTCCGCCTTTAGGCGGACTCCCGGGAGCGTCCGCCTTTGCGCGGACTCCCGCGCCGCCTCAGACTTGAATGGCGTGGCCGTTACGCTCAGCGGGTTTCATTGCAAGCAGCGGAACGGAAGCGCTCTCTGGCAGCGATACAGCTACGAGCATGTCATCCGCCACGACCAGCGCTTCGCTGGCAAGATTCGATACGCCCTGGAGAACCCCGTGCGCGCCAAGCTGGTCACGTCGCCGCGTGATTATCCGTACTTGGGGTCGGCTACGTACACCCTCGAACAATTGTTTGATCTTGCTTTCAAATAGGTCGTCCTCATGCCACGGCCGTTGTCCACCTGAAGGTGGACGCTACCTTGTCCACCTGAAGGTGGACGCTACGGGCGGACTCTTGACATCGCTAGGTCACGCGAATATATTCGCGCTCAGCGAATTTTTTCGCCCCTAGCTGGACGACCATGACGCGAAAGACACCGGGTCTCGATCTCACCAGACGTGAAAGCCAGATTATGGACATCCTCTATCGGCGCCGGCGCGCCACCGTGGAGGAGGTTCGCGGCGAGCTGCCCGATCCGCCGAGCCCGTCGGCCGTGCGGAAGCTCCTGGACATCATGATCGAGCGCGGCCTGCTCGCGCGTGAGTACGACGGTCCGCGATTCACGTACTTTCCGGCGGTCGAGCCGGAAGCGGCGAGCCGGTCGGCGATCGAGCAGCTGGTTCGCACGTTCTTCAACAATTCCCGCGGGTCGGCGGTCGCGGCGCTTCTGGAATCCTCGACGCCGCTCACGCCCGCTGAATATCGACATCTGAGCAGCCTGCTGAAACGCGCCAGACAACAGGGAGACGAGCGATGAGCCTTTTGATCGTCATCAAGGCATCGGCGGTGCTCGGGATCGCAGCCGTGATTCAATTGGCTTTCCGGCGGCGAGCGTCTGCCGCTGCGCGCCACTTCGTGTGGCTTCTCGCGATCCTGAGCCTGCTTGCGCTGCCGGCCGTCTCCGTGGTGACGCCGGAGTGGAAGGTCGGGATTCCGATGCAGCGGGCGGCCGTGCCCACTCCGACGATCGCCGACGCCGCGCCGATACCGGCCGCTCCTTCGATTTCGTCAGTTGCACCCGCGGTCAGCGGCGAGTCAGATTTCGTGCAAGCGCCAGCTGTCGGATGGAAGACCGTTATCCTCGGCGCCTATGCCGTCGGAATGCTCGGAGTCCTCACGCTCCTGGTGCTGCAACACTGGCGCCTGTGGCGGTTCACACGCCGCGCCCCCGTGGTCCGGGACCCCGAATGGATTGGGTTGCTCGGCGCATCGCTCGACACGCTCCACATTCGCCGGCCGGTGCGGCTGCTTCTGAGCCGCGAGCACACCGTCCCGTTCTCGTTCGGACTGCGTCGATCGTCGATCGTCATTCCGGCCGTCGCCCGGACGTGGAACGAGGACCGGCGCCGCGCGGTACTGCTTCACGAGCTGGCGCACGTGGCCCGGCACGACTGCCTGACGCAGTCGCTGGCGTTCGTCGCGTGCGCGATGTACTGGTTCCACCCTGGTGCCTGGATTGCCGCGCGCAGACTGCGCATCGAGCGCGAGCTCGCGTGCGACGACCGTGTGATCGCGGCGGGCACGGAAGCGCGCGAGTACGCCGGCCATCTGCTGGAGATCGCGTATGCGTCCGCCGGCCATCGCGCGCCCGCGCTGGCGGTCAGCATGGCACGTCCGCGACAGCTCGAAGGGCGCATGCTGGCTGCGCTCGACGCCGCGCACGACCGGAGGGTGCCGACGTTCCGTTATCGCCTCGCGGCCGCGGCAATCGCCGCCGCGATTGTGTGTCCGCTGGCTGCTGCCGCGCCGGCGATTGTTGCCGTTGATTCCGAGGACGCGGCGATGACGTCGACCACGACGCCCATTGCGGCTCTGTCGCCCGAATCGTCTCCGGCCGCGCCACTGACCCGCGCGGCGCGGCGCGCGATCGAGATCGTACAGGACAACCTGCCAGGCACCTGGGAGATCCGCCCGACGAGCACGGAAGGCACCGTCCACCTGCGGCTCGTCGAGGTCAACTCATCAACGGGCACCAACGTGCCGATCGCCCGCCTCGAAGGACTGACCGGCGCACAGCTCACCGGCCCTGGCGGCCCTGTCCAGTTCCGCGTGCGGCGGGATGCGGGCACGTTCACCTTCGAGGGAGTGATTCGAAACGGCGTCGGCGCCGGCACGTTTACGTTCGCGCCGGATCCGAGTTTCGCCGGAGAGATGGCGAAGCGCGGCTTTGCTCGACCGACGGATCGAGAGCAGTACCAGATGGCGCGGCACGACATCGGATATGCGTTCATCGACGAGCTGAACCGGCAGGGATACGCGAAGCCGGAAACCTCCGACCTGGTTCGCGCCGGGCAGCACGGCGTCGACGCGTCGTACCTCCGTGACATGGGAGGGCTCGGATACAAGCTCGGATCGCTGCCGCCGCTGATCGAGCTGCGCGATCATGGCGTCTCTGCGGAATACGTGCGCGCGTTGGCGGACCTCGGCTACAAGGGACTGTCACAAGAGGAGGTACGTCGCGCGCGGGACCACGGGATCTCGGCGGAGTACGTGCGCGCGATGCGCGACGCGGGCTACGGATCGCTCGCGATGGACGACCTGGTCAAGGCGCGCGATCACGGCGTCTCGGCCGAGTACGTGCGCGCGCTCGGCGACGCCGGTTACCGCAAGCTGGCGCTCGAGGAGCTGATTTCGGTGCGCGACCACGGCGTCAGCCCTGAGTATGTAAGCGGCATGCGCCAGCTTGGGTTTGGCCTGCCGCTCAACGAGCTGGTACGCGCCCGCGATCACGGAGTCACGGTCGAGTACGTCCGCGAGATGGCGTCGCTCGGCTACAGCGGGCAATCGATGGACTCGCTCGTCCGCATCCGCGATCACGGCGTGACGTCCGAGTACGCGAAAGAGCTCAAGTCGCTCGGCTACACGAACCTGGCTCTCGACGATCTCGTCACGCTGCGGGACCACGGCCTCACAGCGGAGCGCATCCGTGCCGCGAACGCCCGCGCCGGCACGCGGCTGCCGATCGATCTGCTGAAGTCGCTCGCCGCCGGCGGCATGCGGTAATCCCGGCATGTGGGATCCGGGATGCGGGATCCGGCGCCTGAAACGGGTTGTGAAACCGTTCTAACGTCGAACGTACTTCTTCAGCGACTTCGATCCCACTTCGGCGCCGTAGACGTTGCCCGCGGCGTCGACCGCAACTCCTTCGGCGGCGCTCGTGCCGGTTACGTTCTCGACCGGATCGGGAATGAACGCTATCACCTTGCGATCGCTGATCTTGCCGATGCGGATGCCGCGCTTCCAGTTGGTGCGGTCGCGCGCGACGCTCCCGGACTCCGAATCGCTCACGTAAATCGTGTCGTGCTTGTCGATGTAGATGCCGCTCGGCCGGCTGAACTCCGTCCACTGCTCGAGAAAGTTGCCGTCCTGGTCGAAAATCTGGATGCGGTTGTTGCCGCGGTCGCCGACGAACAGCCGCCCCTTCGAGTCCATGGCCAGCGCGTGCGGCTGATCGAACTCTCCTGGCGCCGTACCTTTCTTGCCCCACGTCTTGAGCAGCTTGCCGTCCTTCGTGAATTTCAGGATGCGCGAGTTCGGGCCGCCGTGCCCCTCGGCGACGAAGATGGCGCCGTCGGGCGCCACGAGGACGTCGTTCGGCTGGAAGAAGTAGCCTGGCTCCATTGCGCCGCCTGGCGTGCCGAGCGTCATCAGCACCTTGCCGTCCGGGCTGAACTTCACGACCGTGTGGCCCGTGCCAGCCGGTGGAGTGCCGCCGCGGGGCGGCATGCCGTCCGCAATCCACACGTTCCCGTCGCGATCCACATGGATGCCGTGCGGAAAGATGAACATGCCGCCGCCGAAGCTCCTGACGAGCCTGCCCGATGCGTCGAACTTCAGCACTGTCGGCAGGCTGGATCCGACACAGCTGTTCTCGCCACAGCGCTCGGCGACCCAGATTGACGTGCCGTCGCGATCGATGTCGACCGCGCTCGTCGAGCCCCACGTTCGGCCTTCGGGCATCCGCGCCCAGTTTTCGACCGTGAGGTACGGGTTTTCCTGCGCGAACACGGCGGCGGACGCGAGCGCGACCGCTGCAAGGACCGCTCGGCGCTCGTGCAGACGGAGCATGTGCGGTCCATTCTTAGCACAGCTTCGGCTTGCGCCGCGTGAAACCCGGAGCGTAGAATTCGGCAACACTTAAGGAGGGTCCCGATGGCCGTGTCACGGCGTGGCTTCCTTCACCTCGCGGCACCGCCTTCATCGTCCGCGGTGCTCCTCGCCGCCCGCGGCCTCGAGGCGCATCTGGCGGAGGCGCAGCGAAGCGGCGGCGCTCGGACCCTCGTTCCGCCTGGTGTCGACGAGATCCGAATCAGCAGCAACGAGAATCCGCTCGGACCCGGCAAGGTCGTCCTCGACGCGATCGTCGGGAAATTTCCCGAAGCCGGCCGCTACCCGTTCAACAGCACACCCAACGAGGCGGCGCTGACGACGGCGATTGCCAGCAAATTCAAGGTCAAGCCCGAGAACATCGTCCTTGGTGCCGGATCGCAGGAGCTCCTGAAGAATGCCGTCCGGGCGTTCACGAACCCGTCGCGCGGGCTCGTCACCGCGGCGCCGTCGTTCGAGAATTGCCCCGGCACGGCGCGGAAGCTCGGGCACCCGGTCGCGGAAGTTCCCGTCGATGGCGCGCTGCGCATCGATCTGGACCCGATGATTGCGGCCGCTAAAGGCGCGGGCCTCGTCTTCTTCAACAACCCGAACAATCCCACCGCCACCGTGCTCGGCGCGAAGGCGGTCGCTGATTTCGTGTCGCGCGTGCGCAAGCTGTCGCCCGATACCGTCATCCTGATAGACGAGGCCTATCACGACTACGTGACCGACCCGTCGTATCAAACGGCTGTTCCGCTCGCGCTCGATACGCCGAACGTATTCGTCACGCGCACCCTGTCGAAAGCCTACGGCATGGCAGGCATGCGCATCGGCTACGCCATCGGCAGGGCCGAAACGATGAAGCCGCTCGCGACGTTGAAGATGCCGTACAACGTCAGCGTCTTCGGGATCGTGGCCGCCATCACGGCCCTCGGAGATCCGAAGCACATCGAGGCCGAACGAGCGCGCAACACGGAAGTGCGCGCTTTCACGATCAAGGCGCTGAACGATCTCGGCTGCCGCTCGAGCGAGTCGCAGGCGAATTTCCTGTTCACGGACATCCGCCGTCCCGCGAAAGAGTTCCGCGAGGCGTGCGCGAAGCAGGGTGTGATGGTCGGCCGCGATTTTCCCCCCTTCGAAAAGACGCACGTGCGCATCTCGATCGGGACGATCGAGGAGATGCGGAAGGCGACCGCCGTATTTCGAAGCGTCCTCAGGACGGAAACGTCGCCGCCTGTGGACAAGAAGCCTGGCGCGCAGCACGAGGAGGCAGCATGGCGCTGACACGGCGGGGATTCGTCCGCACGGCGGGCATCGGCGTGTCGGGCGTGCTGACGAGCTCGTGGATCGGCGCGCGCGGCCGCGAGCACAGCGTGTGGTCCGCGTTCGAGCCGACGCTGAGCGCGGTCGAACCGGGACAGATCGTGCTCGCCAGCAACGAGAACCCGCTCGGCCCCGGCCGCACGGTCATGGCGGCGGTCCAGGCCGCGTTCGGCGAAGGGGGCCGCAGGCCCGGGCGCTACTCCGGCAGCTCCCGCGAGCTGATCGAAGCGATCGCGGCGAAGCAGAAGGTCAAACCGGAGAACGTCGTGCTCGGCTGCGGGTCGACGCAGATCCTGCGCTCCGCGACGCATTTGTTCACGGCCAAAGACAAGCCGCTCGTCGGCACGATGCCGACCTACGAGGAATGCGCGGGGTATGCCGAGATGATGGGGCATCCGGTGCGCCCGGTCGCGCTCGACGCCGAGTTCAAGCTCGATCTGAACAGGCTCGCTGACGCCGCGAAGGGGGCCGGGTTGGTGTTCTATTGCAACCCGAACAACCCGACCGCCACCTACGTCGGCGCCCGCGCGACCCGGGAGTTCCTGGCGCAGGTCGCGCGGGAGTCGCCCGAGACGACGATCCTGATCGACGAAGCGTACTTCGACTACGTGACGGACGCCGACCACGACACGCACATTCCGGTGGCCGTCGACAACCCGCGCGTGATCGTGGCGCGCACGTTCTCGAAGGCGTACGGCATGGCGGGCCTCCGCATGGGGTACGCCGTCGGCCATCCAGAGACGATCAAGAAGATGGCGGAGTGGGACGGCGGCTCCGGCACGAGCTCGCTGAACGTGCTCGCGCTGCACGCCGGCATCGCCGCCATTCAGCAGGACGCGTCGTACACCGCGGCCGAGCGCGCGAGGAACAAAGAGGTCCGCGACTTCACGATGAAATGGTTCGGCGACCGGGGCATGAAGCCGACCGACGCACAGGCGAACTTCCTGTTCGTGAACATCGGCCGGCCGGCGAAGGAATTCCGCGACGCGTGCCGCGCGAAAGGCGTGCTCGTCGCGCGCGACTTCCCGCCGTTCGAGAAGACGCACTGCCGGTTGTCGTTCGGGACGATGGAGGAGATGAAGAAGGCCGTGGCGGTGTTCGACCACGTGCTGGGCCGCAAGAGTACGGCTGCCGCGTAATCGACAAGTCGCGTGGTTACAAAACCCGATGGGCGGGTCCTGGCCGTTGACAGCCCCACTTCACTCGACGCCCGAAAAACACTCCCAGGGGTGACGGGCGTCGAGCTGAAGCGGGGCGGCCCCGTCAACGGCCACCCGCGCGACGGGTTTTGAACTTCCGTGATTCAGCGATTCACGGATCAGGGATTCTCGATTGGGGATTAGGGATTCGAATTAGCGCCGAGGCCAGACGGTGCCTTGGTCCGTTTTCGTGACCGATACGATCCCCTTGTAGACGAACTTCTGCAGCCGTCGGCCCTGGTACGTCTCGGTCGTGTAGATGTTTCCCTTCGAGTCGGTCGCGATGCTGTGGACGCCGAAGAACTGTCCCGGCTGGCGGCCTCCGTCGCCGAAGCTCGTGAGGATCTCGAGTGACTGGCGGTCCATCACGTAGATCTTCTCGTTCTTCCCATCCGCCAGATACATGTACTTCTGCGCGGGATCGCGCGAGAACGCGACGTCCCAGACGGATCCGTCGCCCAGCGTCTTCTTCGCGATGATCTTCTCTTTCACGAACGTGCCGTCCGGCTTGAACACCTGAAGGCGGTCGTTCGGTCGATCGCAGACGTACAACAAGCCGTCGTTCGACAAGTCCGCGCAGTGCACCGGCGTGCGGAACTGCTGCGCGGGCGGCGCATCGGGATTGTAGGTGCCAAGGTTCGTGTCGTCGGGCCTGTGCCCGTACGCGCCCCAGTAGCGCTTGAACTTTCCGGTATCGGCGTCGAGCACCGCGACCCGCCGATTGCCGTAGCCGTCGGCGATGTAGGCCTCGTTCGCCCTCGGGTCGACGAAGATCTTCGCGACGCGGCCGAAGTTCTCCGTATCGTTGCTCCCTTTGCTCTGTCCCGGATGTCCGAGCTGCATCAGGAACTTTCCGCTGTGCGTGAACTTCAGGATGTGCGCGTCGGTTGCGTCGTTGCCGCCGATCCAGATGTTGTCCTTGTAGTCGATGAAGATGCCGTGGTTCGA
>Ga0075434_100001132_pt1 | contig 21951 bp, 20 predicted proteins | sample RhiMethybrSRZTD3_FD_75298 | JGI IMG/M metagenome (GOLD analysis project Ga0075434, IMG submission 75298) | Populus rhizosphere microbial communities from Tennessee, USA - Rhizosphere MetaG P. TD hybrid SRZTD3 | ecosystem: Host-associated > Plants > Roots > Rhizosphere > Soil | place: USA... | reverse complement strand
TCTGCTGCTCCTCGGTGCGTGGGTTGGCGGTCGGTGGATTCGTAGCGGGGGCGGGAATCGAACCCGCGACACAGCGATTATGAGCCGCTTGCTCTACCTCTGAGCTACCCCGCCCCGGCGGCTGACCAGTCTACCTGCGGGAACGGGGCTCGCCATGAAGCTCGCGGAGCCGGAGAGGGGAATCGAACCCCTGACCCCCTCCTTACCATGGAGGTGCTCTGCCGACTGAGCTACTCCGGCCGGGGCCCGATGCTACACGGCTACCGACAGACCTCGTTCAGGAACGGGAACGGGTCGATCCCGTCCATGATCCTGGAATAGCCGGACGGCGCCACGTGGAGCCGCTTCGGCACGTTCCACGGTCGCCAGTCGAAGTGGTCGTGGGCATCCAATGCGTCGCCGGTCTCCCCGACGTACCCGATCACGGCCCCGGCCTTGACGTCACCGAGCTTCCCGAAACGAGACAGGTGGCTGTTGCGGACGTATCCCTCGCGCCCGGTCACCGTGACGTAGCGCCCGGCGAACCATCCGTCGCGGTGCGCGACGGCGAGGCCGGCGAACGGGGCGCGGACGGGCCGGCCGATCGGTGCCTCGATGTCGTTCCCCCAGTGCAGATGGAAACCACCTACGGGGCGAGGCTCGCCGTAGTCGTCGATGTACGACACCGGGCGTCTCACCGGGCACAGTCGGAAGGGTGACCGGGTCGGGGTCGTGTCGGTCCCAGTCCTCGGATAGGAGTTGAACCGGCCCGTCTTCGCGATGTGACGCCACGCCACGCGCGGGCTGCCGTACATCAACCAGATCCAACGCATGCCCGCGACCAGCTGCTGCACGATCCTCGTGTTCTCGGCGCGGTGCCGGCACGCATCCCATCCGCGGAGGAAACAGTCCGGGTCGAGGATCAGCTCGTGGCGGTCGTTGCTGAGCCACGGCCCCGCGATCGTCTGCATCTCGCGCTTCGTCATCGCGAAGACGCCGACCCATGTCTGGCGGGGCCCGAAGGCCCGGAACCCGGTCGAGGACCCGGTCCCCTGCCAGCAGACGATCTTCGCGATGTACGGCGACGGCGCCCAGTCACGCGGCAGGTTGCCGGACAGCCGGATCGCGAGCCGCACCTGGCGGTGGAACGAGGCCGGCATGGTCGGACGGCGGCACTCCGCGAGCGTTGGCTGTGGACCGGCCCGGGCGACGGGGGCTAACGACGGGACGAGGGAGGCCGCGAGCAGGGCGATCGAGATCCACACGCTGAGACGGATCCGTCTCGCGCGGCCGGCTCCCGCGGGCATGGGCCATCATAGGTCGATGGTCCGGTGGTTCTCGGTCACCCTCTTCCTGCTGATCGCATGCTCCTCGGCTCCCGGGACGCAGCCGGCCTCGATGGCCCGAGGCTCGGTCGTCTTCGGAGGCAGCGACCGGCTGCACGTTCGGGTCGCCGAGACCGAACAGGAACGCGAGGACGGCCTGATGAACGTGATGGCGCTCGCGCCCAACGACGGGATGGCCTTCGTCTTCGACGGGCCGGTCACGACCAGCTTCTGGATGAAGGACACGCTGATCCCGCTGTCGGTCGCGTTCGTGGGCGAGGACGGTCGGGTCGTGTCGACGAGCGACATGGAACTCTGCCAAGCCGACCCGTGTCCGACCTACGCGCCATCCGGACCGTACACCCTCGCCGTGGAGGCGAACCTGGGCTGGTTCGCGGATCATGGGATCGCACCCGGTGACCGGGCGCGGCTGGAGCGGGGCGATGGCTGAGGCCTGCCTGCTCTGCGCGGCCGACCGGGTGACCGAGTGGCACCTGGAGGACGACGACTGCTGGGTGGCGGATTGCTTCGTGTGCATGACGCCGATGGTGGTCTGGCGCGTGCACGGGCTGCCCGATGCCGATCTGGAGGCGTCCCTGTTGGAGCGGCTCGGGACGATCGCCGCGGCCAGATACGGCGTCGACGGGTATTACATCGACGCCGAACGCAGGAAGATCCCGGACCACTGGCACGCGCACGCGCGGCCGGCGGGCGGCTTCTTCGATCCGAAGAGCGAGCTCTACGGCGCGTACGACCAGGAGTCGTGACCGGCGGCTAGCGTCGCTGCTCGGGAAGCTCCGAGCGGCCGACGTTCGTGTCGAGCCAGCGCCGGAGCGGCCGCGTCGCGGCGAAGAACTCGACGAGCCGGTCCTTCGCCTTCGCGGTCCCGAGCCAGGGACCCGGCGTCCAGTCGCGCCACGCGGTGAGGCCCTTGAAGCGGAGGAGCTCTGCGCGAGGGTGGTCCTTCTGATAGCCCCGCGGGACCGTCTTCAGTTCCCCGTGCCCCGACACGAGGATCTCCTCGTCCCGGATATCGGTCACGATCCGCTCGAGCTTCCTGCCGCTCGGGTTGCGGTCGACGGCCTGGCGGTACCGCTCGATCTGATCGGGCGCCATCTCCCACATGCCGGCCCCGGCGCCGAGGCCGTGCGCGTTCAGCTGGACGTAGCCGTCGTCGACCATGGCGGCGATGTTCGTCTTATACGGCGACTTGTCCTTGCTGAACCGGACGTCTCGGTACGGGCGGAAGATCCTCCCGCCCGTCTTCGGTGAGAGCTCCTCGACGAGCGCCTCCATGGGCGCCCGCACCACCTTCTCGTACGTCGCCTTGTTCCGTTCCCAGTAGACCTTCGTGTTCTCCGCTTCGAGTCCCTCGAAGAACTCGAGCGCTTCCGCTTCCCAGCCCTTGAACGCCATCACGTCACCTCCCTGACGGCCGCCATCGCCTCATCTTTGGGGGTGGGGGACCGCGCGCTCATCGTCGGCTCGGTTGGGATGCGCCTCGAGAAGAACAACGCGATCACCGCCATCAGCGCGAGGATCGCGAGGGCCGCCTTCAGACCGTCGAGGCGCGCCGCCGCGTTCTCGTCCACGATCGCCTGGGACACCGCGGGATCGACACCGGCCTGATCCAGACCTGACTGCAGATCGGCATCCGACACGAACGGGATCCCGTCGGCCAGTGCGACGTTCGCCCGGCCTGAAACCTCCGCGGGGACGGCGGGGTTCTGCTCGATCCCGGTCAGGAACGACGACGTGAGGAACGCGATCATCACCGAGCCGGCGAGCGCCGTCCCGATCGACGCCCCGAGGTTCGTCGCGGTGTTCTGCACGCCGCCGACCTCGGGGCTGAGCTCGTCCGGAACGGCGGAGACCGTGACAGCGCCGAGCTGCGACGCGAGCGCCCCGATCCCCAGCCCGGTGAGGAGCAGCGGGATCGTCACGACCCCGGCGCCGGCGTCGACGTCGATCGCCGCGAAGAGGATCACGATGCCCGCGAACATCGCGAACAGACCCGCCTGGACGACCCGCCGCGGTGAGGTGTTGGGCAGGAACCGAGGGATGCCGACCGCCGCGATCAACAAGGTGATCGAGAGCGGCGTGATCCGCAAGCCGGTGTCGATCGCGGACAGCCCGAGCGCGACCGACAGGTACAGCGGGATCGTGAAGAACACGCCGGCCTGGATCAGGAACTGGAAGAAGAACATGATCGGACCGCCGTTCAGCCGGTGGTCCGACTCGAACATCGAGATCCGAACGAGCGGCTCTCCGCCGCGCCCTTCGACCCGCCGTTCCCACGAGACGAAGAGCCACACGATGAGTAGGCCCGCGAAGATCAGCACGATCGTCGGCGAGAAGCCGAAGATCGAAGGGCCGTCGGGCTTGGGCAGGATCCATCCCCACACGCTCGACCGCAGGATGCCGAACACGGCCAGCCCGAGTCCGGCCGCCGACAGGACCGAGCCCACGAGGTCGAGGTGGGGCCGCGTCTCGACCGGCGCATCCTGCATCCGCCGGGCGAGGAACAGGATCGCGATCACGACGAGGACCTCACCCGCGAAGACCCACCGCCAGGATGCGTACGTCGTGGCGAGGCCTCCGATCAGGGGACCGACGGCGACGGCGATCGCGCCGGCGGCCGCCACGAGCCCGTAGGCGCGTGGGCGGCCGGCAGAAGGGAAGTTCCCCGCGACGAGGGCGACGATCGCCGGCAGGATCAGCGCCGCGCCAACGCCCTCGAGGAATGACCATCCGAAGATCAGCACGCCCAGGCTCGTCGAGATCGCGGTCGTGAACGACCCGGCGCCGTAGATCACGCACCCGATCGCGAAGGCGCGCTTGCGCCCGATCATCGAGCCGATCTTGCCGCCCGTGATCATCAGCATCGCCATCACGAGCGTGTAGAGCGTGATCGCCGTCTGGATGCCGGTGACCGTCGTCCCAACGTCCTTCGCGACGGTGGCGATCGAGACGTTCATCACCGAGCTGTCCAGGGTCATCAGGAACTGGCCCGACGCGAGCGTGAGGAGGACGACTCCGGTCGCCTTCGCCGCGGCGGTCTCTTGCGACGTCATCGGCGGGAGCCTAACCGGGCGGACAACGGCGCGCGCTCGCCGCGGTCATGGCCCGGGACCGGGGACGACTGCACGGGTTCCGTGGGCTAAAGGAGGGTTCGCCGATCGGCGGTCTGGGAACCTCGGGGCATGCGGATCCGCAGGCGCGCTCGGCTCGACCCGTCGCAGATCTCCGATCGGCGCGGCATGTCCGGAGGAGCGCCGATCGCGGTCGGAGGCGGCGTCCTCGGCCTCATCGTCGCGATCGTCCTGTTGTTCCTGAACGGCGGCTCGTCCGATCTGTCCGGCGGGCCGCAGCAGCAAAGCTCGTCCGACCTGTCGGCCTGCCGGACCGGCGCCGACGTCCAACAGGATCCCGATTGCCGGGTGGTCGCGTACGTGAACAGCATCCAGGCGTATTGGTCGCACGAGGTCCCGAACTACACGGAGGCGAAGACCGTCCTGTTCACGGGCCGCACCTCCACGGGCTGCGGGACCGCCACGACGCAGGTGGGACCGTTCTACTGCCCTACGGACAAGCACGTGTACATCGACCTCGGCTTCTTCCGCGAGCTCACTCAGCGCTTCGGGGCGAACGCCGGTCCGCTCGCGCAGGCGTACGTCCTGGCGCACGAGTACGGGCACCACATCCAGGACCTCGACGGAACGATCGACCGCGTCGGCGGCAACAGCCAGGGTCCGGAGAGCGCGTCGGTCCGCCTCGAGCTGCAGGCCGACTGCTACGCCGGCGTCTGGGCGGCGAACGCGGTCAAGACCGGCTTCATCGCGAACATCACCGATCAGGACATCGCCGACGCACTCTCCGCCGCGGCCGCCGTCGGCGACGACCGCCTGCAGCAAGAGTTCCAGGGACACGTGAACCCCGAGACGTGGACGCACGGTTCGTCTGCGGAGCGCCAGCACTGGTTCACGACGGGCTACCGCTCGGGACAGCCGTCCTCCTGCGACACGTTCAGCGGCACCATTGAGCGGCCCACGTCGTAGGGTGCCCGCACACCGAGAGGAACGCCCGTGCTCGAGATCAGACGCGACGCCCAGATCCACGCGGAGGACGGCGGCTGGTTCCAGGCCCGATGGCACTTCTCGTTCGACCGGTACCGCGACCCGGAGCAGATGGGGATCGGGCCGCTCCGCGTGTTCAACGACGACCGACTCGCCCCCGGCGCGGAATGGCCGATGCATCCCCATGCCGACGTCGAAGGCATCACGTACGTCGTCGAGGGGACGTTCGCGCACGCGGACTCGCTCGGGAACGACGGCACGCTCCTGCCGGGCGGCGTGCAAAGGATGACCCTGGGGTCGGGCGCGCTGCACTCGGAGCGCAACGGTTCGACGACGGAGCCGATGCGCTTCCTCCAGTTCTGGATCCTTCCCGACACGCCGTCGCTCACCCCCGGCATCGAGCAGCGACAGTTCACGCTCGAGGAGCGCCGCGACCGCTGGCTCCCGGTCCTCGGGCGGGGCGGCGAAGACGTCGTGACGGTGCATCAGGACGCGTCGGCTTTCGTCGCCTCGCTCGGCCAGGGCGTCTCCGTGGAACACACCGTCGGGTCGGGTCGCGGGGCGTACCTCTACGTGATCGAGGGGTCGACGACGCTCGGCGACGACGAGCGCCTCGCTCGCGGAGACGCCGTGAAGATCCACGGACCGGAGCGCGTCGCCGCCGGAGCGATCGAGAGCGCGGAGCTTATCCTGGTGGACGTGCCGGCGAGCTACCAACCGGTTGGCGTCTGGGCGCGCTGACCACGGGACTCGGCGTGGGTCGGATGCTCGCGCGGTGAGCGTGACGCTCGCCCGGGCCCGGCCCTAATCGAGCAGCTCCGAGTAGACCCGTTGCACGTCCGTCAGCCGCGTGGCCAGGGCCGTCGCGAGCCAGCGGTGCACCGCGGCGGCGGCTTGGGGGTCCTCGACCTCGAGCCGATCGATCGAGGCTCTCCGCAGCCGTAGCACGACGCTCGGGAGCTCGGCGGTGACGTCCGCGGTCCGTTCCGACGCGGTGTAGAGCGCCACCTCGCCGACGAGCACACCCGGACGCACGGTGCCGACGCGCATCCGTGTCCCGTCCGCGGTCGTCACCTCGACGCGGAGCCCTCCGGATTCGACGACGAAGATGTCGTCCGGTGCGCCGCCCTGTCGGATCAGGACGTCTCCGGCGTCGAGGGACGTGCGCTCGAGCAGGGGTCGGACCGCGGTCGGGAGCGCGGCGAGGGCGTCGGAGGGATCGCCGGCGCCGGCCGGCGAGCCGGCGAGCAGTCCGTCCTCGCACCGCTCGAGCCCGTGATCCAGATCGGGGTCGAACAGGACCCCGTCCGACGGGCCGAGGCCGCCGCGCGCCAGCTCCCCGCGCACGCGGTCCGATCCCCCCGTGAACACGAGCTCCGTCCCGTTCGCGGCCGAGAGCTGCGCGACCTTCCGCAGGGCGAGGACGCCCGAGGCGTCCACCCCCGTGACCCGTCGCAGATCGATGAGGAGGAACCGGACCGGCTCCGCTTCTTCTCGCTTGCGGATCCGCTCGAGGATCGCGTTCGCCGTTCCGAAGAAGACGAAGCCGTTCAGCAGCAGGATCTGGACATCGCCGCCGAGCTGCTGGATCCTCCGACGCTCCTCCGCGGGACGGTCGACGTTGCTGCGGTACACCGTCCCGAACGGAACCTCACGAACCATCTCGATGCGCCCGTAGTGCACGGCGAACAGCACGACGGCGAGGATCAGGCCGACGACGAGACCCTCGACGAGCCCCTTGCCGACGATCGTCGCCACGATCGCGAGCACGATCAGGTACTCGCCGAGCGGGAGCGACTTCCGCACGTCCCAGAGCCACGTGACCAGGAAGGAGAGACCCACGAAGACGAGGACGCCGCCGACGATCATCCGCGGGACGTAGGCCACCACCGACACGCCGAACACGATCGTCGCGATCGGGAACAGCATCGCGATCAGCCCGGCGGCTCGTCCGTCGGCCGACATCATCTCGGCCAGGGCGGTCAGGCTGAGGGCGTGGTACCCGGGGACCCCGCCGAGCGCACCCGAAGCGACGTTCACCAATCCCGCGTCCCGGAGTTCGCGGTTCGTATCCAGATCGGTCTGCAGCAGGAGCTCGACCCCGCCGATGTTGAAGAAGCACGCCATCACGGCGACGAACAGCGTCGTGACGATGCCGGCGGCCTGACCCCACACGGCCGACCAGTCCGCGTACCGGATCGCCTTGATCGTCCAGATCTCTCCGAGCTGGGCCTGTCGGAACGGTCCGAGCATCCAGAGGCCCTGGCGAGCAGCGGACAGCGTGTGACCGGTGAGAGGGATCCCGATGAAGAACACGGCGATGCCCAGAGCGAGGACGACCGGGATCACCCACGGCCGATGGATGAAGCGGGTCGCCAGGAACAGGATCACGCCGAACGCGAACGCAGGCGCCCAGCGGGCGAGGGTGAACGCATCGAAGTACTTCCCGATCTCCTCGATCCGGAGGGGGGTCCGGGACGCGACGAACAGACCTCCCTTGAGCAGGAGCCAGCCCGTTCCCGCGAGGAACCCACCGACGACGGGGTACGGGACGTAGCGGGCGAGGTTGCCGATGCGGAACGTCCCGAGCACGAGGAACGTGACCGCCGTCGCCAGCGTGACCACGATCGTGGCGGCCACGACGGTGTAGAAGGCGACGAGCGGGCCTCCGTTCGAGTAGAGGGCCGCCTTGGCGCCCACGACGGCGAGCACGGCCGCGGCCGCGTCCTGGATGCTGCCGATCACCCCACGACGACCCGCACGCAGCGCCGTGATCCCGAGGGCGAGCGTCGCTGTGAGCAGGTACATCCCGATGCCGGCCGGGAGCTTCTCTTCGATGTAGCCGCCGAACACGAGCGCCCCGAGCGAGATCGCCAGCACCACCTCGACGATCCCGATCACGACCCCGGCGGACACGTTCGAAACGAGCCTGCCGCTTCGGCGTACGTCGGCCACGCGTCTCCCCTCCTGATGCACGCGTGCGGGCCCGCGGCAGCACCCTATGCGGTGAACCGGGGTCCGCGCCACCCCGGCTGGCCGACCTCCGCGACGATGGTCCAGTATCCGGGGGTGGCCATCCCTCAGGCGGGGATCTTCGCGCTGGGCACCTCGTCGCACGCGTACCTCGAGTTCGATGCCCGGGACGACGAAGCGGCGGAGCAGATCGTGGGTGCGATCGCACGGCTCCGGGAACCTCGCACGACGATGGGCGGTGTGAACCTGGTGGCCGGCTACCGACCGGAGCTCTGGCGGCGGCTCATGCCCGCCGATGCCCCGGACGCCGAGGGGTTCAGCCGAGACGTGGTGGGCATCGGCGGGCCCACGATGCCGGCGACGCAGCGCGACGCCGTCCTCTGGCTGTCCGGCAGCGCATACGACGTGATCTTCGACACCGCGCGTGCCGCGATCGCCGAGCTCGACCCTCTCGCGACGGTCGCGGAGGAGACGTCGAGCTGGCCGTACCGGCACGACCGGGATCTGACCGGGTTCATCGACGGCACCGAGAACCCAAGCCTGATCGATGCGCCCGACGTGGCGCTGATCCCCAACGGTCGGCCCGGCGCCGGCGGCACGATCCTGCTGCTCCAGAAGTGGGTCCACGACTCGACCGCATGGGAGACGCTCCCGGTCGAGCAGCAAGAGCACGTCATGGGGCGCTCGAAGGACGACAGCACCGAGCTCGACGACAAGCCGGCCGACTCGCACGTCGCGAGCACGGACCAGGATCGGCTCGGGAAGATCTTCCGGCGCAACATGCCGTTCGGCACCGTGACCGAGCACGGGACGATGTTCGTCGGGTTCAGCTCGGATCAGCGGCGGCTCTCGGCCATGCTCGAGAACATGGCGGGACTCGCGACCGGAACGGCCGACGCGCTCACCGCGTTCACGCACGCCGTGAGCGGCGCGTACTACTTCGTGCCGTCGACCGAGGCGTTGCGGACGTGCGCCGGCGCGTGAGCGCCGTCGCACCGACTACCGCTCGAGCTCGTCCACCCATTCCCGCAGCCGAGGGAGGTGCTCCTCGTAATGCTCCGGGCCGGACTTGCTGATCCAGCGATCCGCTTCCGGCGAGTGCTCGGGGAGCGAACGCCACGCGCGGAGCATCCGGTTGCGAGCCGTGAACGCCTGGGCGCGGACGTCCTGGAACGGGACGTCGTGCATCGCCGCGTAGAACTCCTGGTTCATGCGGTCGATGTCGATCTCCTCGGCCCGGTAGGTCCCTGCGCGGATCCGCTCGAGGACCACCCCCGCCTCGGCGAGCCAGCTGCCGATGTGCGCGATCAGATCCTTCGCGGACCAGCCCTCCTCGAAGTACCCGGGCTTCCCGACCTCGTCCGGAGGCAGCGAATCGATCAGGTCGTGCATCGACGTCCAGAGCCGGTCTTCTTCGGCCAGTAGCTCGCGGTCCTCGGGTTCCGACACGGCGTGAGTATCCCGCGGACCCGTCACTCGTTCCAACGGACGACGATCGGGCGCTCGACGGGGATCGGCAGGGACCGTGCCTCCGACTCGACCGCCTCGCGCGAGGCCCGGGGCAGGCGCCGCCAGGTCTCGATCGTGATCGTCTCGTTCGCCCGGCGCCAGGTTCCCGCGATCTCCCCGTCGATGAGCACGGCTCCCGGCCAGACCCGCGGCGTCCAGAGCGCCGCGCGTCGTCGCGCGTCGGGCACGAAGAGCTCGCGGTCCGCGCCGTGCAGCAGGAAGAAGGCGTCGCCGCTCGGGAGGAGCCGCGCCGGGGCGGCGGTGCCCGCGGCCGCGCGAAGGGTCTGCTCGTCGCGCGACAGGATCCACGCGTCCCCGATCGGGGTTCGGACCGGCGTGAGCGAGGGACGCAGGGCATCGAACGCCGCGACGGCGTATCGCGGCCCGATCCCCGCCCAGCGAGCGAACGCCTGCGCGGTCGTGGGACCGTAGACATGGAGGTAGCGGCGCCCGAGCTCGAGCCGCGCCTCGCGCGGCTCGAGCTCGGGCGCCCCCACCGTCCAGACGACCGGGAGCCGCGCGCCCTCCCACCGGATGAGGATCCGGCCGGTCGGCGCGCCGTACCGGAGGCTGTTCGGATGGACGCCGAGACCGCGGCCCGCCTCCCCGTACGTCATCCGCCGGCCGCGGAGGTGCGCGTGGAGGCGGGACGCGGTGTCCTCGGCCTTCTTCCGACCCTTCGCGTCGTTGGGCAGCACCCCCAACGAGAAGATGGGGAGGTCGCGCGCCGCGACGACGAAGACGACGTACCGCGGACCCCAGAGCTGCACGAGCGAGGGGTCCTCCCACGTCCGTGGCGACGTGCCCTCGACCCGGGCGTGGATCGAGAGCACCGCCGACCGCGGGACGCTGTCCTGCTGGCCGGCCCAGACCGCGAGCCGGAGCGATCGCCGGCCCTTCGGGAGCCGGGCGTCGAGGGCTCCGGTGCGGCGGCGGAACGCGACGACCTGCGCGCGCGTGACGCGGAGCGCCGGCTCCGTCATGCGGGCACGCCGGACTCGCTCATCCGACCGCGGACCGTAGGGCGCGCCCCGCGAGCTCGACGTCCTCCGGGCCGGATCCTCTCGGCATGTTGAAGATCAGGCCGCCGAGTCCAGCTTCGAGGAACGGCCGGACACGGTCGCCGATCGTCTCGGGGGTCCCCCACGTGAGCCGCATCGCGACCGACGCGTCGTCGACGCCCTTCTCGTGCTGCCAGCTCGATCTCCGCCGCTCCGCCTCCTCGTCCGTCGACGCCACGATCAACGTCCCCATCCGCGTCGTGACGATCTCCGCCGGGTCGCGACCGACGTCCTCGCAGTGACGCGCGAGGATCTCGAGCTTCCGTTCGATCGTCGCGACGTCCCCGAACCCGTTCCACATGTCGGCGTACTCCGCGACGAGACGGAGCGTCTTGCGCTCGCCGCCCCCGCCGATCAGGATCCTCGGCCCGCCGGACTGAACGGGCTGCGGCACGTTCACCGCATCCTCGACCCGGTGACGCTTCCCCACGTATGTCGAGCGCTCGTGCGTGAACATCGACCGGCAGATCTGCAGGGCGTCTTCGAGCCGCTCGAACCGCTCGGCGACCGGCGGCCAGTCGTAGCCGTAGGCGAGCGACTCGCGCTCGTTCCACGCGGCGCCGATCCCCAGGATCGCCCGGCCCGCCGAGACGATGTCGAGGGTCGTGACGACCTTCGCGACGAACGCGGGGTTGCGGTACGTCACCCCCGTGACCATCGTGCCGAGCGAGATCCGGGACGTCCGGGCCGCGACGCCGCCGAGCACCGTGTACGCCTCGAGCATCGGATCCGTCTCCGGTCCGACGTTCGGGATCTGGTGGTAGTGGTCCATGAGCCAGAACGAGTCGAAGCCGGATCCCTCGGCGGCGAGCGCGATGTCGGCGATCCGCTCGAACATCCGATCGTCCGGAACACCGGCGAACGTGAAGCTGGGCAGCTGGAGCCCGAGATGGGTCACGTACCCTCCTTCTCACGAGGCTCCCCAGACGGTAGCCGCGGACGGCGGGAAGAGGTCGGACTGGACCGGGAAGCGGCGATCGCGCGAGCGGCCGAGGCCCGCGTGGGTCGGCTGGCGACCGTGCGGCCCGACGGGACGCCGCACGTCGTGCCGTTCGTGTTCGCGCTCGTCCGGGACGGCTCGGCGACCCGGCTGTACTGGGCCGTCGACCACAAGCCGAAACGCTCGCGGAGCCTCCGCCGCGTCGAGAACCTCAAGGTGAACCCGACGGTCGAGGTCGTCGTGGATCGATACGACGACGACTGGACCGGCTTGTGGTGGGTCCGGATGCGGGGAACGGGGCGCGTCGTGACGTCCGCCGAGGAACGCAGGACGGCGCTGACCGCGTTGGCGTCGAAGTACGCGCCCTACCGCGCCGTGCCCACCGAGGGCGACGTCGTCGCGATCGAGGTCGAGGCCGTCAGTTGGTGGTCCGCCCGGGAAGATCGGCCGTAGCCGGGACCGGATCGACGAGCGTGCGGAGCCGCTCCCGCATCCACAGGCTGAGGACGCCGATCGCCGCCAACGTGCCGACGAGCCCACCCACGTAGACGAGTCGGAGGGGGTTCGTGGGATCGAACTCACTCCACGCGCGCGCAACGGCGACCAGCAACAACCCGAGGCCGATCGCGATCGTCGTCAGCATCACCCGCGATGCCGACCAGCGGCCGTCGGCGGCGATCGCGAGCCACGCCGCGGCGGGGAGGGCGACGAACGCCGCCACCGCTCGCGCGGTCAACGGCGTCAGCGGCCATGGCCAGGCGGAGGCGGCGGAGGCCGGCGCGAGGTACAACCACGCGGCGATCCCGGCCATCGCGATCCCGGCGACCATCATCGCGACACGGACCCATCCCGGAAGGAACGCGTCAGGTTCCTCCAGCGTGCCCGGATCGTGGGAGCGGTTCAGGAGCCAGACCGCCGGAACGAGGATCGGCGTCAGGAGGTAGACCCAGAACCAGAGCAGGAAGGGCGCCGATCCGTGGCGGAAGCGGTCCCAATGCAGGAGGGTTGCGCCGAGCATCATCCACGTGAAGACCGTCGTGGGGATGAAGCCGAGCGTGACGCGGTGCCACCGCCGCTCCGTCAGGACGCGGACGAAGAAGTAGATCGCGGAGCCGTACCCGGCTCCCATCAGCATCACGGTCATCCTCGAGTCGATCGTCCAGGCGAACCGATGGGCGGTGTCCGCCGGGAACAGGAACAGCACGATCCACGCGAGGACGAGGATCGCGATCACGGCGACGGCCACGATCCTCGTGAACGGCATGATCCGGTCGTCGCGCAGTGGGTCGGATGGTGCCAACACACTCCTCCTAGGGGCGAGCCTGCCGGACCTGGACACGATCCTCCCGGTAGTGGAGCACGTCCCAGACGATGAGCGCCCAGCAGACGGCGGCGACCAGGGCGAGCGCCACGATCCCCGGAACCGCGAGCGCCGCCGGGATCAAGGCGAGGGTCGCGACCGCCGCCGCCAGCCGGCCGGGGCCGATCCAGCCCGGACGTTCGTCCGTCGTGCGACGGATCAGGGCGACCAGTCGCACGCGGATCGCCAGGTGCGTCCAGAAATACAGCGACACCCCGCCGCAGAGCGCCACCGCGGGGAGGGCAGCCAACGGCTCATGGACGTCGTGGGTCGTGATCTTCAGGCCCAACGAGAACAGGACGATCCCCACGATCATCGGCAGGTGGAGGTAGCTGTAGGCGTCGCGTGCGATCCGAGCGCGGGTCACACCGCTCGTTCGCTCGAGCTGCTGCTGTCCCAAGACGGCCATCACGTCGAAGTACGCCCACCAGAGCGCCGCGATCACGGCCAAACCCAGCACCGACGCGAGGATGACGGATCCGGTGATCCGGAGGCCCGCAGTCGCGAACCCGATCGCCACGATCGACTCGCCGAGCGCGATGATCACGACCAGCCCGTAGCGCTCGGCGAAGTGCGCCGGCGAGATGCGCCACCCCTCCCCTCGGTCGATCAGCGGCCCCGAGTACAACGCGAGGATCGCGATCACCCAGAGCACCGTCCGCGCCGCGCCGTCGGCGAACCCAGCGGCGAGGATCAGGACGGGCCCGACCGCCGCCGTCGGCGCGAAACGGACGATCGCTCGCCGGAACCCCGGGTCCCGCTTCCCGGCGATCGCGTACAGAGCGAGGTTCACGAGGCGGACGAGCACATACGCGACGCCGAAGAGCATGGCGTCGACTCCGAACGCGCCGGGGACGGCGATGGCGGCCACGAGCATCGCCGCCATGGCGGCGAACATCCCCGCACGGACCAGTCCCTCCTCGGGCTCGAGCATGTTCGTGAGCCACGCGTATCCCGTCCACGCCCACCACAGGGCCGCGAGGACCAGCACTCCCCGCCCGACGCCGCGCCAGGTGAGGTCCTGCGACATGAGCGTCGTGACCTGCGTGACCGTATAGACGAAGACGAGATCGAAGAAGAGCTCGAGCGGGGTGACCCGCTGCTCCCGCTCCGCGACCGCTGCTTGCTGCTCGGCGATGACGGAACACTACCGAGGGAGCGGCCCAGGCGGGAGACCGCCGGGTCCAGACCGGTTGCAGAGCGGCGGAGCGAGGTCGTTCGCTCGGTCCGAGCGATCGGGATACGGTCCGGGCCGGGCTCTAGGTGTGCCGAAGGTCCCTATGCGATGGGCCGTCTTGCCGTGGGCGATGCGTGCCGGGCGAAGGAGGTCCCTCCACGCGGGGCGGTGCGGGACGCTGAGATGCCGTGGTCGGTCGCGAGCATCCGACCAGCTGGATCGGAGGATGCTCACGATCGACATGGCTGCGGGCCACTACGCGATCCTGTGCAACTGAGCGGCTACTACGCCGCCGGGATGCAGCAGGACTTCTGGGCGACGCCGGCCCGCCACACCATCGTCTTCGGTTAGAGATCCGTAGGTTTCCGTCGTCGAGTGGCCCCACCGCCCCGTCGGACCCGGTCTCGCTCCTATCATGCGGGCCATCGAACCCGGCGCCTCATCGTCGAAGATCACCCGGCTGCTGCTCGTACTGGGTCTCGTCGCCGTCACCGTCTCGTGCACGTCCGGACGAGCGCAGCCGCCAAGCGCTGGGACGTCGGTCTCACCGGCAGCCGCCGGACACGCCGCCGAGACGCCGCCGCCGCCCGTCCATATCTCGATCCGGACCGCCCCGTACACGCTGATCGCGCCGATCCAGCGGACGACCGCCGTGTGGGATCACGGAGCCGTCTACATCGCAGGAGGTTTGAACGGGGCCGGAACCACCGTCGGGGGCGTCTTCTCGATGGACCCCGCGACGGGCCGGCTCACGGCCGTCGGCTCGCTGGCGCTGCCGGTGCACGACGCCGCGGCAGCGACGATCTCCGGGCGGATCTTCGTCTTCGGAGGAGGAGCGGGCTCGGGCACGGACACGGTGCAGTCGTTCGACCCCGGGACCGGACGAGCGGCGATCGTCGGGCACCTGCCGGTGGCGCTCTCCGATCTGGCGGCCGCGCGGATCGGCGCGACGACATACCTCGTCGGGGGGTTCGACGGCAAGGAGCCACGCCGAGAGATCTACGCGACCACGGACGGGCGCTCCTTCTCGATCGCCGGGCGGCTGCCGGTCGGCGTCCGATATCCAGCCGTGACGCCGGTCGGCGGCCGGCTCGTGATCGCGGGCGGCCTCACGGCGACAGGACCCATCGACGACGTCGTGGGGTTCGACCCGGCATCGGGATCGATCGATCCGATCGGACATCTGCCGGCTCCCGTGGCCCACGCCGCCGCGTTCGCCCGGGGGTCAGATGTCTACGTGGTCGGCGGTCGCAACGCCGCCGACGAGGCGGTGAACCGGGTGAGCATCGTCGACCTGTCATCGGGCACCGTTCGAACCGCAGCCCCCCTCCGTCGGCCCTTGGCCGACGCGGCGGTCGTAGCCGCGAACCGTGTTGCGCTCCTGATCGGCGGCTGGGCGATGGCAACCCTCGATCAGGTGTTGGTGGCGGCGCCGAGCGCCGTCGCGGCGTCGCGGCCGGCGCGCCTCGCGGACCCACCGACCCGCAACGTGTACGCCGCGATCGACACCACACGGCTGGCGCCCACCGTCGCGAACGACCCGCACTACCTCTACGTCCCGAATGGGAGCCCGGGCACGCTCGAGGTGATCGACCCGACGACCTACCGGATCATCCGGACGATCAACTTCGGACCTGGGTCGTACCCCGAGCACGTCACGCCGTCATGGGACATGCGCCGGCTCTACGTGGACGTCGACGGGAACAGCGAACTGGCGGTGATCGACCCGCGCACCGGGAGGCTCGTGAGGATGATCCACGGCGTGGATCATCCGTACAACCTCTACTTCACCGTCGACGGCTCGAAGGCCATCGACGTCGCCGAGTACTTCGACCGCCTGAACTTCATGGATCCGCGGACATGGACGCTGATCAGGTCCGTGCCGATGCCGTGCAACGGGCCGGATCACCTCGACCTCTCGGCGGACGGCTCCTACCTGCTGATCGGGTGCGAGTTCGACGGCACGGTCGTGAAGGTCGACGTCCGCACGATGAAGGTCATCGGCACGATGAACGTCGGTGGTCTTCCCGTCGACGTCAAGCTCTCACCCGACGGGAAGGACTTCTTCGTCGCGAACCAGGGCCTCGGTGGCGTCTCGGTCGTCGACCCGGTCGCGATGCGGGTCGTGCGGTTCATCCCCACGGGCAGCGGTGCCCACGGGATGGCCGTCAGCCGGGACACCACGAAGCTGTACGTGACGAACCGCCTGGCGGGGACGATCTCCGTGATCGACTTCGCGACCCGCACCGTCGTGGCGACGTGGAGCGTCGGAGGGAGCCCCGACATGATCCAGGTCACACCCGACGGGAAGGAGCTGTGGGTGTCGAACCGCTACGGGACCACCGTCGAGGTCGTGTCAACGACGACGGGGCACGTGCTCCACCAGATCGTCGTCGGCCCCGATCCACACGGGCTCGCGTTCTTCCCGCAGCCCGGCCGGTTCAGCCTCGGCCACAACGGCGTCTATCGCTGACGCCGTCCGGTGGAGCGGTTGCTGATCGAACGATCCGATCCGGTCCCGTCATGGTGAGTCCTCATCTCGCTCGACGGGATGTGGATCCTCGTGATCCGTTGCGCCCGGCGCGTCGTCCCTGACCGAGAGGGCGGCTTCCTCCGGGGACGCGAACTCGTCCTCCACGACGAAGCCCTCGCCGACGAGCTCGTCCTCGACGTCAAGCGGGCCTTCCGCTTCGATCTCAAGCGTCTCCTCGACGGGCTCACTCTCCGGCTGCTCTTGTCGGAGCTCGTCGTCGATGCTTTCCCCCTCGAGCGCCTCCTGGGCCGTGGTCCCCCGCAGCCCCATGCCGAACGGATGGTCCGCGCGCATGATCTCGGCCTCCTGCTCCTCGCCGTCTTGCTCATCCCAGGGGTCGTCTCGCTCCATCGTTCCTCCCAGACTCGTCCGCGGGTCAGGTACTCGGAACGACTCGGTCGACGACGACCACGTCGCCCCGTTCGTGCGCCCCGACCGCTGCGAGCACGTCCGACCCGTCGATCGTCTCCCGCTCCACCAAGAGGCTCACGACGCGGTCGAGCGCCTCTCGGTGCGATCGCAGCAGGATCGTGGCCCGCTCGTCGGCCTCGTTGAGGAGCCGTTCGACCTCCTCGTCGATCACGCGCTGCGTCGCTTCCGCGTACGGGCGCGACGTGATCTGCTGCTGCAGGCCGAGGTATCCGGGAGACTCGTCGGAGAAGCCGACCGGACCCAGCCGGTCGCTCATCCCGAACTCGCGCACCATCCGCGTCGCGAGCTGCGTCGCGCGCGCCAGATCGTTCGACGCCCCCGTCGACGGCTCCCCCAGCACGAGCCGCTCGGCGGCACGACCTCCCATGCTGACCGCGAGGGAGTCGAGCAGGTAGCTCTCCGGGTAGAGGTGCCGCTCGTCCTCGGGGAGTTGCTCGGTGACGCCGAGCGCGCGGCCGGCCGGAAGGATCGTGACCTTCTCGACAGGGTCGGCATGCTCCGACAGCGCGGCGACGACCGCGTGGCCGGCCTCGTGCACCGCGACGGCGTGCTTCTCGTCCCCGGTCAGAGCGTTCGACGCGTCGCGACGCCCGAGCAGGATCCGGTCCCGAGCCTCCGAGAAATCCTCGGCGGTGAGCGACGAGCGTCCCGCGCGGACGGCGAAGATGGCGGCCTCGTTCACGAGATTCGCGAGGTCCGCGCCGGAGAACCCGGGCGTCGCACGCGCGACGGCGTCGAGGTCGACGTCGTCGCCGAGCGTCTTCCCGTCGACGTGCACGCGGAGGATCGCCGCGCGCTCGGACAGCTTCGGGAGCCCGATCTCGACCTCGCGGTCGAAGCGCCCAGGGCGGAGCAAGGCCGGATCAAGGATCTCCGGTCGGTTGGTCGCCGCGAGCACGACGATACCGGTCGATCGGTCGAACCCGTCCATCTCGGCGAGGAGCTGGTTCAGCGTCTGCTCGCGCTCGTCGTTCGACACGAACCCACCACCGCGACGCTGGCCGATCGCGTCGATCTCGTCGATGAAGATGATCGCCGGGGCTCGTTTCTTCGCCTCCGAGAACAGGTCCCGCATCCGCGCGGCCCCCACGCCGACGAAGACCTCGATGAAGCTCGAGCCCGTGATCGCGAAGAACGGCACCTGCGCCTCGCCGGCGACCGCACGCGCGAGCAGCGTCTTGCCCGTTCCCGGAGGTCCCACCATGAGCACGCCTCGGGGTCCCATCGCGCCGGCGCGCGCGTACCGTTCCGGCTGCTTCAGGAAGTCGACGACCTCGCTGATCTCCTGCTTGGCTCCGTCGTACCCGGCGACGTCGGAGAACCGCGTCGTCGGGCGCTCGGCGTCGTAGACCTTCGCACGCGACCCCAGGATCCCGCCCAGACCCCCCGCGATCTGGCGCTGCGAGCGCCGGGCGAACCAGACGTAGATCCCGATCAGGAACAGGAACGGCAGGAGGCTCACGATGATCCCCAGGAGCGTCGTCCCGGGCTGCGGCTTGCCGGTGATCTGGACGTTGTTCGCCTTCAACTCGTCGGCCAGCCCGGTGTCCTGGAGCGCGGTCGGGATCTGGGTCGTGTAGTCGCCCCCGCCCGTCAGCGTTCCGGTCACCGCTCCCGACGGATCGATCGTGGCGGTCGCGATCTTGCCGCCCTGGACCTGGGAGAGGAACTGGCTGTAGCTCAGCTCGGCCGGTGCAGAGGAGCTCCGCATCGGCCAGGCGAAGAGCAGGACGATCGTAAGGAGGAATCCCACGAGCGGGAGCCACCGTTGCCATCCCGGCTGGGGCGGAGGCGCGGGCGATCGCGGGTGGTCGAGCTCCCGTCCAGGTTTCGCGCGCTCGGTCAAGCGACCCTCCGTCGCCGCTACTCTGCACCGCCGCGGCGAACCTTGTCCATCCGGTGGATCAGCCGAACGTGAACGCGAACGCCTCCGCGCCGCGGTCGAGGAACTCGATCGCGAACGTCCGATCGTCGATCGGCCTTCCCTGACGGATCAGCTGGTACATCCGCTGGTCCTCGAGGATGCCAGCGCCAACCTCGTCGACGTCGGTACCGGCGGATGCGCCGGGCGCCGTTCCATCGATCGTCACCCGGAACGGGACCGGCATCGCCCGGTCTGCCGGGCCCATCACGAGATGGACGTCGCGAGCGTGGAACCGGAACGCGATCCGTCCGTTCGGCTCGTTCAGGACGGCAGCCTCGGGAGTCATCGTCCAGTTGCCCATGAGGGTCCAGTGGTTCCGTCGCAGTGGCTTCGTTCCCTCCTCCGAACGATGCTCACCCCATCCCGCCCCCTCCGACGCGTCGTAGGTCTGTGCGCGCCGCGCGCCGAGGTACTCCTCGGGAGACTCGAGGTCGTCCCAGTCGGCCGCCACCTCGGGACCGCGCGGGTCGACCGGCGTGAGCTCGTCGCCGACACCGTCCACGCCGGCATCCCGCAGGAGCTGCTTGATCACGTGCTCCGATCGTTCGTAGTCGCCCTCTCCGAACGCGTGGTGCCGTATCCGTCCCTCCGCGTCGATGAAGTAGAGCGCCGGCCAGTAGTTGTTCGCGAACGCGTTCCACACGGCGTAGTCGTTGTCGACGGCGACGGGATACGTGACGTCCATCTCCTTGAGCGCCCGCTGCACGTTCTCGATGTCGTGCTCGAACGAGAATTCCGGGGTGTGCGCCCCGATCACCACGAGACCGTCGTGCTCGTACGCCCGCGACCACGCTCGGACGTAGGGAAGCGATCGGAGCCAGTTGATGCAGGTATACGTGCAGAAGTTCACGACGACGACCCGACCGCGGAGCTGCTCCGGATCCAGCGGAGGCGAGTTCACCCACGCGGTCGCACCCGCGAGCGACGGGGACCTCCCCTCGTCCGGTAAGTCGCCGCCGCGATGGATCAGCCGTCCCATCTCACCCTCCCCCACAGAACGTGCCGAGCTACCGGAGCGACCGGAACGCCGCGCGGAGCTCGGACGAGAACAGCTCCGGCTCCTCCCAGGCGGCGAAGTGACCGCCCCTGTCGACCTCGTTGAAGTAGACGACGTTCGGGTAATTCTTCTCGACCCAGCTGCGCGGCGTCTTCCAGATCTCCCCCGGGAACGTCGTGAAAGCGAACGGGATCGTCACCGGCGGCGGGGTTTGGCCGGACGCCTGCGCCTTGGCCTGCGCCTGTCCGCTCTCCCAGTAGGAGCGCGCCGCCGACGCCCCCGTGCCGGTCAGCCAGTACAGCGTGATGTTGTCCAGGATGTGGTCGCGGGTGAGGTTCCCCGACGGCTGCTTGTGGACGAACGCGTCGGCGATCTTCACGTAACTGTCGGTGTCGTGATCGAGCATCCAGGCCGCGAGCGCGACGGGTGAATCGAGCAGCGCGTAACCGATCGTCTGGGGTCGCGTCGCCTGCTCCAGGAAGTAGCCGAAGCCGGTCGCCCGGAACGCAGCGATCTGCGCGACCGCCGCCTTCTCCTCATCCGTGTCCGACGGCATGACGCCGCCGAGCGCGGGGACGAACAGGTTCGTGTGGATGCCGATCAGCCCTTCGGGCGCCATGCGCCCCATCGCGTCGGTGACGGCGGCACCGACGTCGCCGCCCTGGGCGACGTAGCGCGTGTAGCCGAGTCGTCGCATGAGCTCCGGCCAGTCCTGCGCCACGCGGCCGGCCCACCAGCCGAGCTCGGTCGGCTCGGCGGAGAAGCCGTAGCCGGGAACGGACGGGAGCACGAGGTGGAAGGCGTCCTCGGCCGTGCCTCCGTGCGCGGTGGGATCGGTGAGCGGCCCGACGGTCTCGAGCAGCTCGACGACCGAGCCGGGCCAGCCGTGCGTCATGATCAGCGGCAGCGCGTCGTCGTGCTTCGACTTCACGTGGATGAAGTGCACGTCCAACCCGTCGATCTCCGTCGTGAACTGCGGGAGCTCGTTCAACCTCGCTTCGTTCTTCCGCCAGTCGTAGTCGTTCGTCCAGTAGCGAGCGAGCTCTTGCGCCGTGGCGAGCTGCACGCCTTGGGACCGGTCCTCGACGAGCTCACGGCTCGGCCAGCGCGTCGCCTGCACACGCCGGCGAAGGTCGTCGAGCGCCTCCTGCGGAACGTCGACCCGGAACCGACGCACATCGGTGTTCCCCATGGCTGCTTCCTCCTCCTCGCTACCTCGCGGAGCGGCCTGAACGCCGCCCGCACCTCTTCGGAGAACGTCGGCGGCTGCTTCGAGACGACGGAAGGCCGCCCTCGGCAGTCGGTTGTCGTCGTTGGAGGTCTTCGAGACTGGCAGCCGGAGCGCTGATATCGAACGTGCCGGTGCTGCCGTTGGCTGATGTTCGGCTCATCTCGCTCTCCGAGATCCACGACCACGGATGAGCACGTGCGCCCCCCCCAGGCCTTCAGCCATCCAACGATGCTTCTGGCCCGACACTACGCCGGTGGTCCGAAGCGCGCTCGCTCGAGATGCGGGTGGCGAACATGAATCTTCAACGAACGATCGGCGGAACGTGGCGCATCAGTGATGTCACGCCCACGGAGACGTGGGCGCCTCAGAAGAAACCTTTGATCAGGCGGAAGATGGCCGCCCCCAAGGTGAAGATCAGCACGATCCCGCCCGTC
>Ga0075434_100001130_pt1 | contig 21976 bp, 27 predicted proteins | sample RhiMethybrSRZTD3_FD_75298 | JGI IMG/M metagenome (GOLD analysis project Ga0075434, IMG submission 75298) | Populus rhizosphere microbial communities from Tennessee, USA - Rhizosphere MetaG P. TD hybrid SRZTD3 | ecosystem: Host-associated > Plants > Roots > Rhizosphere > Soil | place: USA... | reverse complement strand
GTCATGTCGAAGACGTGGCGGCCGACGATTGTCGCCCCGATCTGGTCCCAGTACGGCCGGGTGTAGTCGTAGGACGTCTGCGACACCTTCAACTCGCCGCTCTCGTCCAACGGGAACTCACCGCTGGACAACCAGTCGAACAGCGGTCCGGGCTGGTCGTTCTCGTCCGCGACGAAGCCGTCCACCGACACCGAGCTGTACATGACCACCTTGCCCACGGTCTCTCCTCTGCATTGGGGTGCCCCAAAATTAGCCCGTCGCGAGCTGTCGCTCTTGTAAGAAATCAATCGGCCGGCTTCGCGACAAGAGATATTCGCTCGATGCCGATTATTGCGGAGCTAGTGCTCCGCTTCCGCGGCTGCCATAGTCAGAGAGAACACAACATCTCTTTATCCGAGCTACTCGAGAGCACCGATTCAAAGACAGGAGTCAGAAATGGCCCAGGCGAAGAAGTCAAAGAAAGAGGACGAGCCCGGCGGCCCCACGTCACCAGAACAGTTCGGCGAGCAGGCCCGGGCCCTCAATGAGCAGATCGTCGAAACCGCGACCAAGATTGGTCAGGATGCGTTACATCACTATGTCGACTGGCTGCAGGCGGTCGCTGACGAGCAGCGCACGCTTGCATCGTCTCCGCAGGCGAGCCAGATGGATTGGTTCGCCTCGATGATGAAGGCGCAGGCCGACTTCACCGAGCAGTTCGCCAAGGTGGTCGGTGGCATCCCGCCGTTGGGCCAGCAGCCCCAGAGTTAGTTATCCGCTGCCGGCGCGGCGGAGGGCCGAGTTCGGCATTGATTCGGAAATCGCACAATTCCGCGCGATTCATCTGTCGCCGTCGTCGGACACGAACGGATACTCGACCTTCAACTCGGCCGGAGCCCGCATGTGCCAGGCATCGGTGATCAGCTCGCGGAGCCGCGTGATGTCGATCGCCTCCAGCCGGACCATTACCAGGGGCGACCAATCGTAGGCAGAGGTAGTAAAGAACACCTCCGGCTCGCTCAGCAGCAACGCCTGCTTCTCGGCTTCGTCGCCCACATACAGGACAGCGATGTCGGTGCGGATGACCCGCCGCTGACCCGGAAGGTACTCGGGGTATGACCACACAAACCCACGGTTGCCAACACGAAAGTCGAAACCGTCGCTGTCAATCTCCACCGTATGCGGAAGGCTTGTCGCGATCTTCCGGACATCGTCGGCATCAACCACGCCAACCGCCGTCGCGTAGCGCTCCGATCACCCAGGTAATGCTAGGACGTCCACCGATCGGGCCAGCACCGTACGCGAGCGGAACGCCGTGAGACCGACCATCACTTAGACCCCGGCCGTAAGGCGACCCGCCGACCACACCGACGACCCGCGCGGTAAAACCGGCGTACTGGAAATGTCCTCGAAAGAATCCGGTGGGCGATGTCGGATCGGGGCAATGGGCTTCGTAGCGGGGGTGAGAGGCAGCCCGCGAGGGGCGCTCCGGAGGAGAGGAATCGTGATCATGAAACTGACGACCACAACGCAGGTATCTGTCGATGGAGTGATGGAGGGAAACGGCGGGCAGCAGCAGAACCGCAGCGGATTCGAGCGCGGCGGTTGGGCCAGGCCGCTGTTCAACCGCGAGGCAATGACGTACATCGACCAGCTATACCAGAGCGCCGACGCGTTCCTCTTCGGCCGCTGGACCTACGACCTTTTCGCCGGCTACTGGGGCGTTATGGCTCCGGGCAGCAGCCCTATCGCAGATGCCTTGAACACCCGGCCCAAGTACGTCGCATCCACCACGCTCACCGATCCGAATTGGGCGGACACGACCGTTCTCTCCGGTGACCTCGCGGAGTCCATCGGCGAGCTGAAGGCCAAGCCGGGAGGTGAACTGCAGGTGCACGGCAGCGGCAGACTGATCCGGTGGCTGCTCGAGAACGACCTCGTCGACGAGATGAATCTGCTCGTCTGCCCGGTGGTCGTCGGCCAGGGCACACGGCTGTTCCCCGACACCGGCCCGGACATGGCGCTTGACCTGATCGAATCGCGAGCCTTCCCGAAGGGCATCACGCTCCAGGTCTACCGGCCGGCCGGGCGGCCGCAGTATGCCGACTGAAGCAGGTGACCTAAAAGTCTTGAAGACATCCGGGAGGCGGTGTCGGATCGTGGCAGACATGTTCGTAGCAGCGGTGAGCGGCCGCCCGCGAAGGGCAGCCCCGAACCATAGGAGATGATCCGCGATGCAATACCTGATTTCAGTGATCGATGACGGCGCCGGCTTGGCCACCCCGACTGAAGAAGCCGACATCGATGCGTTCAACGACCGACTCCAGGCCGAGGGTTACTGGCTCTTCGCCGGCGGCCTCGGGTCGCCGGACCCGGCCACCGTCATCGACAACCGGGGTGATGAGACGGTGTTCACCGACGGCCCATTCGTGGAGTCGAAGGAATACCTCGCCGGCTTCTGGATCATCGAGGCCGCAGATCTCGACGTGGCGCTCAAACTTGCCGCCGAGGGGTCGAAGGCCTGCAACCGGAAGGTCGAGGTCCGACCGTTCCTGTGAGTGTGGTCGACGTACGGGAGGCGATCACCGAGGTCCACCACGAGGAGTGGGCGCGGGTGGTCGCCTCCCTGACCAGGCGTTTCGGGGACCTCGACATCGCCGAAGAGGCCGCTTCCGAGGCGTTCGCGACCGCCGTCGAGCGGTGGCCGGCTGACGGCCTACCCCCCAACCCCGGCGCCTGGCTGACGACCACTGCCAACCGCAAGGCCATTGACCGGATCCGACGCGAGAACAAGCGCGATGACAAGCAGAGGGAAGCTCGGATGTTGTACGACGATGACCCGCCCGAGCCTCTCCACGCCATCGACGACGAGCGGCTCCGGCTGATCTTCACCTGCTGTCATCCGGCGCTTGCCATGGAGGCCCGCGTTGCGCTGACGCTGCGCATGGTCGGCGGGCTGACCGTGGCCGAGATTGCCCGAGCCTTTCTGGTGCAGGAGACCGCAATGGGGCAGCGGATCACCCGCGCGAAGGCCAAGATCAAGGCGGCTCGTATCCCCTATCGGGTGCCGTCTGCCGAGGACCTCCCGGCGCGCGTCTCCGGCGTACTCGCCGTCCTCTTTCTTGTCTTCAACGAGGGATACCTGGCGACAGGCTCCGACACCGATCCCGTACGTCACGACCTGACCGCAGAGGCGATCCGGCTCACTCGCCTAATCCGAGCTCTCATGCCAGACGACGGTGAGGTGGCCGGCCTACTAGCGCTGACGCTGCTCATCGAGGCCCGCCGCACCGCCCGGATTTCGGCCAGCGGCGAACTGGTCACCATCGACCAGCAGGACCGTGGGGCCTGGGATGCGGCGCTCATCGGCGAGGGGCATCGGCTGGTGCGCGAGCGCCTGGCCGCCGGGGTGGCTCCGGGTCGCTACCAGATCCTCGCAGCAATCAACGCTGTGCACACCTCCGCCCGCGACGTACGCGACACCGACTGGTCGCAGATCGTCGCCCTCTACGACCAGCTGGTCCGCCTTGACCCCTCGCCGATCGTCGCTCTCAACGGGGCCATCGCGGTCGCCGAGCTCGACGGACCGGAGGTGGCACTCGCAGCCGTCGACCGCCTCGAGGACAAGCTGGCCGGCTATCACGCCTACCACGCAACCCGCGCCGACCTGCTACGCCGACTCGGCCGTAGTCAGGAGTCGCGCGCAGCGTACGACAAGGCCATCGAGCTGGCGGGCAATACCGCCGAGATCGCGGCCCTGACAGGCCGCCGCGACCAGCTGGGATAGCGCCAGCGGATCTGTAGTTGCCACTGGATCACGGTGCGCGGCTTAGGTGGTACGCGCGGAGACAGTAGTGCTGAAGGGACCTACATTGCCCGAGGTATCAACAGCGCGCACTCGGAAGTAATACGTCGTACGACGTGACAAGGACCCGGCCGTGAAGGTCGTGCCAGTCGGTGTACCGACCTGCGTGAAGCCGGTCGTCGCACTGCGGCTGCGCCAGACCTGATAGTTGTTGACGTCGTTGGTTTCGGCCGGCGCCTTCCAGGTGAGCGTGACCTGATTGCGGCCTGCAACGGCCGTCAGAGCAGTCGGCTCAGATGGTGGTGTGGTATCTGGTGCAGACGTGCTGCCCGTGATCAAGGCAGCGACGTCACGTCGGATCGACGGCAGGGTCGGATAAAAGGTGTCACCCGGGCAGGCTGTGGCCGCATAGTCGCGGTGGCCCGCGATGTTCGGGCTGGTGATGGTCGCACCACTGACAGGGTTGACGAATGCCTCGGTGGCCTCCGGGTTGATGCCGTTACGGCTCGCTTCCCACGCCAGCAGCCGGGTGAGCGCATCGCGCGCGGCTGGGGTGGCGTCGTGGGACGTTAACGTGCCGAGCAGTGCCACCCCGACGGTTCCGGAGTTCCATCCCGAGACGTGTGCAGCCGTAACCCCTCGACCCGTTGCGTCGTCGCCGGTGGGGTTCGCGCCAGCGTAGTCGCGGGAGTAGCGACCCTCATAGATCGTCCCGAATTTATCGATCAAGAAGTTGTAGCCGATGTCACCCCAGTCCTGGGTAACCGAGTGGTAGTAGTAGATCGACCTGATCTGGGCCTCGGCCCCGGCTCGGTCGGTGTAGCTGTCGCTGGTGGCCGTGTGGTGGACGATGAGCTTCTTGGTCGAATAGAACTGCGGCGCCCAGGTCATGTACGCCGGGTCTGCTCCCCAGCCTCCGCGTGAGACGATCGACGGCTCGGCCGTGGCAGCGCTTTCTCCGGCCGATGTGGAGGACCGGGTGGATTCCTTGACGGTGGTGGTCACTCCGTCGGAGAGGCTGAGGACCGTCAGTCGAGCCAGCGGTCGGTCGGTATTCACTCGCACCGCAACGGCTCCAGGCGCCGACAGCAGAGCGCCGTACGTCGTTCCGTTCTTGCGCTGCTCACCCATCTCGTCGCGTCCCGCAGAACGGGGCGCCCCGAAGTGCACACCATCAGAGGAGAAGGCAACCGTGACACGCGCATCTGCGTTGCCTCGCCAATACGTCGCTACGCTCGTCGCCGGCCGGGCAAGGGCGACTGTGGCGGCGGCAGTGACTGAACGCACAACTCGCTCTGATCGCGTCGCAACGTGGCGGGGAACCGCTTCGGCGGGGTGCTCGACGACGAGGCTGGGGCCGGTGAGGCCGAGGGCAAAGGCGAGGATGAGCAGCAAGCGGCGCAGCACGGGAACCTCCAAGCGGGACCAAGTGGACGCGCCACGTTAGCGTGGATTCGCTGCGGAGGTGGGAGATCGGCTTATACCCGTGTTGGTTGAGGTAACGGGACCATGAGCGGTGCGTAACCTTTGGCACATTCCACTTAAAGGGAAGCAATGAAAGCAAACCTCGAAACTGTCCAACCCGTGCTCATGTCGCGTGATGTGTCAGCCTCCATGGGTTTCTTCGAGGAGCTCGGATTCACCTTAGAAGGTCAAGATGTAGCCGACTATCCAAAATATGCGCGAATGTGCCGGGATAATGTAGAGATCCATTTCAGTGGCATGACGCGCAAGAGTGGAACTATCCAAATGATCGCCCGTCATACCGGTTCGTGGTACAAGGTGTCGAAGAGCTACACCGCGAATTCTCGGAAAGCGGCGTGTCCGACATGACGCCCGTGTCTAGGACGCCGTGGGAAACGTTGGAGTTCCACGTTCGAGACTACGACGGCAATCTCCTACAGTTCTATCGGTGGCTAGAAACCTAAGCGGGTTTGGCACCATTCGAGAGCCAAATCAACGAGACAGCCTATGAATCACTTACGTAGGTTTGGTCGGTCCGGGCATCCATGAACAACTCTGAGACCACGAGCCAGCGTCCATCCGGCTGCCTTTGCAACACGTGTTGTGCGTGGTTGTCCCGCAGGGTGATCTCTCCGCCGCCGGCAAGACCTTGGCCACGGATCTTCGCGTGCGTCGAGACGATCACGACATCGTCAGTCAATCGGCGCAACCGGGCCTCAGGCGGAGTAACGGGCTGTCCAGCGTCGAAGTTGGCGTCCGCGAAAAGCCCTCTCAAGTATTCGACGATCTGAGACGATCCGGTTTTCGCGGTGCCGAATGCGTTCATCCAATCGGCATCGTCTGCATAGACGTCGACGAGCAGATCGGGGTTTCGCTGACTGAAGCCAGTCAGCAGCGCCCCGAGAGTAGTACCAATGGCTTCCTGGTCCTTGTCCGGCATCGCTTCCAGACCTGGCAGTTCAGCATCTTGAGGCATTGTCTCTCTCTCGATTCACGCGGTCTGGCTTATTGGAGCCGCTTTTGTGGTTGAGAACTGCGTCACGGCGTCTCGCGTCACTGGAAGACCCAAATGATCTTAATGTTCCGGGTGATTACGCTTCGCTGGTTTGAACGCCGGTCATTATCGGTCTGGCCTGCCGCACATTTGATGATTAGGATCGACTGAAACGCATTGCCGCTCTCAACTTTCCCCCGTCACGAGGAGAGCCGTGAAGAGCCGCTTTCATGTGCTAGCTGTCGTGCTTGCCGCCGCCATTGCCCTGATGGTCGTCGCGCCTGCGGCGAATGCCCATCCGAGGGATGTGGTCGTGGTGGCTCACCGGGGAGCGAAGACGTCGAAATATGCCGAAGGCACATTGTCTGCCTATCGGTACGCGGTGCGACACCATGCCGACCTACTAGATGCGGATATTCGCTGGACGAAGGATGGTTCCGATCGCGACTCGGTCGGCACCATGATCATCTTGCATGACGCCAGACTCGACCGAACCACGAACTGCGAAGGCCCGATCTCGGACTGGCTGTGGTCTTCTATCCGCGCCAAGTGTCGCAGTCATCCGGGTGGCCACCGGCTGATGCGCTTGATCGACCTATTGAGGTACGGCAACTCGCACGGGAAGTCTTTCACCCTGGAGATCAAGCTCAGGTCGATTACAGATGCACAGGCCGAACAGTTTTGGAACACCGTCAATAACTCCCGGGTCCAGTTAGTCGCGAGAGCCGCCCGGCTTGCGCCGCTGAACAAGATTAAGAAGCTCGACGAGGCTGACCCTAGTCACCAAATCAGGTATGCGTTCAGCACTCGAGGACGTCACAAATGGCCCTCGGTATCGACGATCAAGAAAACGGGCAACGTTGTCTACGCAAAACTTACGATTCCCGTTGCTGTCGCGCGCCGCTATCGGCAGGCGAACCTCAAGGTGTTCCTGTCTACAGGCAAGGACAAGGCAGATTTCAAGGAAATGATGGCGCGAAAGCCGTACGCGGTGGTTGTCAATAATGTGGCCCGGTTCCGTCGTTGGCACCACAATCATTAAGGGACATGAATCATTAAGGGACATGCCTCCTGACCGGCGATGAGCCGGCTCCTGGCACTCAGCGCCTCTTCGATCAACATCACTACCCGACAGCTCGTTGAGCATCGCAGCCGGCCGGCGTCTCTCGGAGGGACAAAATGGACCATGACAGAGATCACCGTGCGGGTGCTGGAGGAGTCTGACTGGTCGCTGTACCGCGAGGTCCGTTTGCGCGCCTTGGCAGAGTCTCCCGGTTCGTTTACCGCGACCTTGGCCGAGGAAGCGGGTCGTGACGAGCAGTTCTGGCGTGCGCGGATGACGCGGTCGCACCGGCTGCTGGCCGAACGCGGCTCAATATCACAGGGAATCGTCAGTCTGGGACCTTACGAGCACGAGCCGTCAGCGGGGGAGGTCTTCGGCCTATACGTGGTCCCAGAGGCGCGGGGTACCAGGGTCTCCTGGCGTCTGCTTGAGGCTGCGGCGGCTCTGGCGACGCAGCAGGCTTACTTGCAGCTCTATTACTGGGTGGGGACCGACAACGGGCGGGCCATCGGCTTTGCTCAGAACTTTGGGTTCCGCATCACCGACTACCGCCGCCCAGCGCGCAATTCCGACCTCGAACCGGGTGAGGAGATTGCGATGATGCTCTCGCTAGAGCCGGATGCCAGCCTGGCGCCGAACCCGACTAGCCGGAAGGCATCCACCCGCGAAGGCCCCCTTATCTGAGACCTGGCCCGACTGGCATGTGTGCGGCAAGCCGATCCGCTCTGGATCAGTCGCGTAAATAGCCTGTCTCTGGGTCTATGTCGGCCAGAAAGCTGCGGATTTGCTCGGCCATTTCGACCCGGTCGGGATGCCAGTCAGCGTTGCCCCCGATGCTGAACCCGTACGACGCGGGGTGGGAGGTCCAGGCGAAGTCGTAGGTGTCGGAGGAGCCGGCACGTCGGGTGACCACGAACCTCTCCCCGTCGACAACCAGTTCGACGGGATCGAGACCGCGCGGGGCGGCGGGTGCAAGGCCCGGTGTTGCATTTTCATTTGGCGTAGCCGGATGGTTCGAGTCGTCGTCGGCGTACACCTTCCACATAAGCGACAGAGTGGCACTCGGGAGCACTCGACTCAACCAACTTGTCCGCACGAAGCGCCGGCTGGGCTGATGACTCGGACTACGCTTTAACCGATGCGCTCGGCCAGGGAAACGATGATCCCCTCCGGTCCGCGCACGTAGGCCATGCGCCAGATGTGCTCGTACTCGCCGATCCCTCCGACCAGTCCGTAGCCGTTCGCAGCCAGCCGATCGACCGCGGCCTGCAGGTCGTCGACTTCGAACGACACGTTGCGCAGACCCAGCTCGTTCGCCATCGCAGCCGGTGATCCCGGTTCGTGGTCGGGCCGGACGAAGCTCGCCAGCTCTAGCCCGGTACCTCCGTCGGGTAGCCGCAGCATGACGATCTCGGTGCGGGAGTCGGGGATGCCGCTGACGGTGTCCAGAAAGTCGCCCTCCACGAACGTCCGGCCCTCGACCTCAAGACCGAGGCCGACGAAGAACGCCGTCACGGTGTCGAGGTCCGCGACGGTGATGCCAACGTGGTCGAAGCGTCGTGCGTGTGACATGGGGTCATCCTCCAACGACTCGTCTTGTCGATCCAGTCAGGGACGTTGCCGACGGGGTGTCGACATCGGTCACGAGGCTTTGGGCCTCGTCGAGAAGCCGACTACAGAATTGGATTGACTTTGCCGCCGAGGCACGCCGTGGCAATCGATCAAGAGGAGCAGGATCGTGGAGCTTTATGAGGTCATGCGCACAACGTCCGCGGTGCGTCACTTCACCAATGATCCGTTGCCAGACGAGATCCTTTACACCATCCTCGACAACGCGCGGTTCGCTCCGAGCGGCGGCAACCGGCAGGGCACCCGGATCGTGATCATTCGAGATCCGGACAGCAGACAGGCGCTGGTGGAACTGACGATTCCAGCGACCAAGAAGTACGTTGCGCAGCGGCAAGCCGGGGAGAACCCTTGGAACACCATCCATCCAAGCCGGGTGTCCGATGATGAGATTGCGGCAGCCGAGGCTCCCGAAAGCTTCACAGCTCCGCTCCTGCAGGCCGGAGTCGTTCTTGTGGTCTGCGTTGACCTCCGCGTTGTGGCTGCGCTCGACAAGGAGCTCGATCGTGTCGGCATCGTCGGAGGGGCTTCGGTGTATCCGCTGGTATGGAACATCCTGCTCGCGGCGCGGAACGAAGGTTTTGGCGGAACGATCACCACCATGGCTGTGGCGGAAGAACCGCGGATCCGCCAGTTACTCGGGATCCCTGAGACGCATGCCGTCGCCTGCATCGTTCCGCTGGGCAAACCCGTTCACCAACCACGCCGGCTCTCACGGCTCGACGTTGCGGGCTTGACGAGAATCGAGCACTGGCACGGCCAACCGCTCACTCCTGGCCGACCATAGCCTGGTGGTGATCATCTTCTGCTAGCCGAGGCAACCCAGTTGAGCTGCCGCGTTCAGGCGCCCTGATTGGCTCCCGCTAGCGGTTGATGTGGTCGAGGTGGAGCATCTGCTTCAGGACGTGGTCGAGCTGGTCATCGTTGAAGATCGACTTCCAGTCTTCCTTAATGATCTTGGTCCGGCCGTAGTCCATAGCGATCAGGCAGGCGTCGGAGAACGGATTGTCCCCCCGTAGACCGTTGGCCAGGGCGAGCTGGATGTGGCCCATCAGCATGGCCCGCATGCTGGCCTCGAGCCGGCGCGCGCTCTTGAGATAACGGCGGAGCTCCTCGGGCCGGATGCCGCGGGTGCCGAGTTCCAGCTGCACACTGCGGCGGCTCGCGTGATTGGGGCTATCAGATCATCCGGCTCATAAGACTCCAGCAAGGGTAATCGCAGACCTGAAACAGACTGACGCCGAGATCAGCTGTCCGATCGATCATGCTGGGGAGCGCCAGCGGATTCTCGGCGGTGTCGTGCCACTGCCAGAAGAAGGCGTACGTGCCCAGCCCGATGGCCATCAGCTTGGCTCCAATGTTGCGCCCATTATTGTGCTCTATGGCTGCCATGCTTTTACCCCGAATAGCGCACCAATGACGTACGTCTCGCCAGCTACTGAGCGCGAGATCAAGGCCGTTCTCTTCGACACGTTCGGAACAGTCGTGGACTGGCGCTCAGGGGTAGCACGTGAGGTGGCGGCCTTCGCCAAGCGTCACCAAATCGATGTGGATGCCGCAGCGTTCGCCGACGCATGGCGGGCAAAGTACGAGCCGTCAATGGAGCCGATCCGCGACGGGAGCCGCGACTTTGTGCCGCTGGACCAGCTGCATCTGGAAAACCTTCATGCGGCCCTTGAGGAGTTCGGCCTGGATGCGGCCCGCTTCGACGACCGCGAACTCGGCGAACTCAATGCGGCATGGGAGCGGCTGGACCCGTGGGAGGACAGCGTCGCCGGCTTGACCGAACTCGGCCGACATGTGATCGTCGGGCCGCTATCGAACGCCAACCTAGCCCTACTGCTGCGGATGGCACTGCGAGCGAGATTGCCGTGGACGGTGATCGTCGGTTCCGATGCGACCCGCGCCTACAAGCCGACCCTGCAGGCGTACCGGAACATGGCCTGGATGCTGCGGCTGGATCCAGGCGAGGTCATGCTCGCAGCGGCCCACAACTGCGATCTCACATCTGCGCAACGGGCGGGACTCGGCACTGCATTCATTCCACGTCCAACTGAGCTCGGGGCAGGCCAGACGAAGGACCTGACGGCGGAAGGCGATTGGGACCTCGTCTGCGCAAGCATCCTCGACCTGGCCACAAGTTTCGCCGATGCGTGAAACCGCATCTGCAGCATTTCTCACGCCGGTGGCGTCCGGTTCTACAAGTCGCTACTTCAAAGCTTTCAAGACGTTCGCCAGCCACGCGAGTCGTCTGGAGATGGGAAACGAGTATCCGATCGATGGTTGCGACACCTCTTTGCCGTCCTCAGATGAGAAACGACGGCCAGAGATAGGGGGAACGGGTCGAGCGTAGATCACCGACCCCCCTTCAGAGGCGCACGTTCTCGAACAAGTCGTGTAGCCGCGGCGGTGGGTGCCCGCGGCCTGCGCCTGCCTAGATGGCTTCGAACGATGGATACTGCGGTCGCCACATTGCCTGTTGGACCGCTTGTACTGCATTGTCCATCGTCGACTGAGCCAGGCCCTCCTTCTCCGCTGCGTACGCTACCGCGATCGCGACCGTCGCAGACACGGTGCGCAGGTTGGACACGGGCGGCAGCAGACTCGCGCCCTGCGTCCTCGCGTCGGAGAGGGTCGCCACCGCCTCCGCCGCGGCAGTGATCATGGTTTCGGTGATTCGGGCTGCCCGCGCCACGGACACACCGAGCCCAAGGCCGGGGAACACCAGCGCATTGTTGGCCTGCGCGATGCGGTAGGTGACCCCATCGTGCTCGACCGGGTCGAACGGACTACCCGTCGCGACCAGTGCCCGACCATCGGTCCACCGGATCAGATCCGCTGGCACTGCCTCCGCCTTCGACGTCGGATTGGAGAGCGGCATGATGATCGGACGGTTCACTGTGGACGCCATCTGCCGCACAATCGGCTCGCTGAAGGCACCGGCCTGAGTCGACGTGCCGATCAGCATGGTCGGTTTTGCCTGCGCCACAACCTCCGCCAGATTTGGCGCGCCGCCCGACGCCGACCATTCAGCGGCCTCGGCCGCCGGCCATGCATAAGGCTGTTGGAAGTCGTACTGATGCTCGGTGCGGTCGTCAGTCAATAGACCGCGCCGGCCCAGCGCCCAGAAACGGCGGGTTGCCTCCTCCCGCGAGAGGCCTTGGCGGACCATTTCGTCACGCATCAGATCTGCGATTCCCAGCCCTGCAGTACCGGCGCCGTGGATGACCACGAGCTGATCGCGCATGCGGCTACCGGCCGCATTGACGGCGGCGAACGCCGCAGCCATCACTACCGCCGCGGTGCCCTGCATGTCGTCATTGAACGTGCACGCCTGATCGGCGTATTTGTTGAGAATTCGGCGGGCATTGCTCGCACCGAAGTCTTCCCAGTGCAGCATGGCGTGCGGGAACAGCTTGGTCGCCGCGGTGACGTAGGCGTCGATCAGGTCGTCGTAGCGCTGGTCGCGTACTCGCGCATGTCGGTTGCCGATATACATCTCGTCGTTGAGCAGGGCCAGGTTGTCCGTCCCCATGTCCAGAACGACGGGGATCACCCGGCGCGGATGCAAACCCGCAGCGCCGATATACACGGCGAGTTTGCCTATCGAGATATCGATGCCACCGACGCCCTGGTCACCGATGCCGAGGATGCCTTCGGAGTCGGTTGCGACCAGCAGGTCCACATCCTCCGCGCTGAGGCCGTAGTTGCTGAGTGATTCCTCCACATCCTCCGGGTGATTGACATCGAGGAACACCCCTCGTGGACGGCGGTATTCGTGGCTATAGCGTTGGATCGCCTCACCCACGGTCGGCGTGTACACGATCGGCAACATCTCGTCGAGGTGTTCCGTGAGGAGCCGGTAGAACAGGACCTCATTGCGGTCACGCATGTTCGCCAGAAAAACGTTCTTGGCCAGATTGTCAGGCTGCCGCTGGTACTGCGCGTACACCCGCCGCAGTTGGCCATCCAATGTAGACACCCCGCTGGGTAGCAGGCCCACCAGCCCGAGCTCGCGCCGCTCCGCAGGGGTAAACGCCGTGCCACGATTCAGGATCGGGTTCGTCAAAACCGAACGGCCCCGGACCCGGATCCGCATTGGATAGTCCTCGGCCGCCGGGCCGAGCTCGTACGCTGCATCTAGCTTCTTCATTCGCGGTCTCCAAGACGTCCAGATTGTCGGCTATAAGTCCTTCTGACTCCGACCGATCAAGCCCGTGGTGGTGTCGTGTCGGCGCGCCCTGCAGCCACCTCAGCGTCGGCGGGTTGTGCCTCCGAGCTACCAGCCCAGGCGGCTTCAGATGATGGGGGCGCCGACGTCTCGTCATCGTCGAGCATCGTCGTTTCGTCGAAGGGATCTTCGTTGTGGAACACACGGGTCGCCTGGGCCTGGTTGAACTCACCGACCCACTTACCGATAATCACTGTCGCGACGGCGTTTCCGGCGAAGTTGGTCAACGCTCGAGCCTCGGACATGAACCGGTCGATACCGACGACCAGACCAACGCCGTCGACGAGTTCCGGCTCATGCGCCTGCAGGCCGCCGGCGAGGACCGCCAGGCCGGCGCCGGTCACCCCGGCGGCACCCTTGGAAGCGATGATCATAAAGATCAGCAGCGAAATCTGCTCGCTGATCGACAGGGGCTTGTCCAACGCATCCGCAATGAAGATCGACGCCATCGTCAGGTAGATAGCTGTGCCGTCGAGGTTGAACGAGTACCCGGTAGGTACGGTGATACCCACCACAGATCGTGAGACGCCCAGGTGCTCCATCTTCGCGATCAGCCGGGGAAGCGCGACCTCTGAGGAGGAGGTCGAAACGATCAGTAGGAATTCCCGCTTCAGATAGTTCAGAAGCTGAAAAATGCCGACCCCCGTGGTGGCTCGCAGCAGCAGGCCCAGAAGCACGATCACGAACAGCGCACACGTGATGTAGAAACCGGCCATGACCTGCCCCAAAGCGACCAGCGCCTTCCAACCGGTCGCGCCCACTACGGCAGCGATGGCCCCGAACGCTCCGATCGGCGCCAACCACATGATCATGGCCATAACGCGGAACACCAGCCGCTCCAGATGCTTGACACCGCGGAGGATCGCCTCTCCGCGAGCCCCGAGGGCCTGCAAGGCGAAGCCGACGAGCAACGCGACGAACAGCGTCTGCAGCACCACCCCGCTGGTCAGCGCGGAAAACAGAGTGGTTGGAATGATGCTCAACAGAAAGTCGGTGGTGCTTTCCGCCGCGCCGGCCTTAGCCTGAGCGGCGCCGGCCTGCGCCTGCGCCTCGCTCAGATGCAGCCCAGCGCCCGGCTCCAACAGGTTCCCGACCACCAGACCAATGATCAGCGCGATCGTCGACATCACCAGGAAATAGGCCAGGGCCAGTCCGCCAACCTTGCCCACGGTCGCCGCCTTGCGGATGGAGCCGACGCCAAGCACGATTGTGCAGAAGATCACCGGGGAGATCATCATTCTGACGAGGTTCACGAACCCCGTTCCAAGCGGCCTCAGCGCGACACCGAAGCTCGGCCACAGGAAACCGACCGCGATGCCTGCCAGCACGGCAATGATGACTGCGATGTACAGCCAGTGACTTCGGTCCCGCTTACGCGGTGGGGCCCCTGTTTGTGTTGCGACTGCGCTCTCGGACATCGATCCTCCCGATGGTGAGGAGTGGCGAACAGGGCGCGTATGCCATTGACCCACCCCGGTGGCGAGGTGCTTGTGGATCGTCGCCGTTGGTGTGACCGGCGTCACGCTTATTCGTGATAAATCTACAAAGGCACGCCCGGGCCGTCTATGCGTGCCGCGTGCCGATCGAGCGCCACGGGGTCGGTGGGCTCCTCGAGGAGGTCCGTGGGCTCGTCGCCCCGCCTCCCAGAACCGCCTAAATCAACGGCAACAAAGACTAGTGTTGCGCTCCGGAGAGTGAGCCGACGCCGGGCGCCGTCGACGGCTTCTCCAATGGATGGAGGCGGAAATGGAGAACGGAGCGAATCGAGGGTGCGCGCGCATCGTTGCCTTCGGTCAGGCCACTCCGCCGGCGTACGACCAAATGAAGCTGTGGGGTGACCACTACGCAAACTACGTCAGTCATGACGGCGTAGCGGAGCGCGTGTGGCGCCGCGCTGAGGTTCGCACCCGCCATTTGACCGCCAGCCCGGTTCACGACGACGTATCCCGCTGGAGTACGGCTCAACGGATGCGGCGATTCATCGACGATGCGCTGCCCCTGGCCAAGGAGGCGGTCGGTAACGCGCTGATGGCGGCCACCATCATCCCCGAAGAAGTCGGCCTGCTTGCCACGGTTTCCTGCACCGGATACGCCAATCCTGGCCTTGACGTCCATCTCGCCAAGGATCTGGGCATGCACCCGGCACTTCGACGGCTTGCGATCGGGCACATGGGCTGCTACGCCGCTGTTCCTGGGCTTGCGGCGGCGACGGACTACGTCATCGCGCAGCGCCAACCAGCTCTGCTGGTCTGCACGGAACTGCCATCGCTGCATGTGCAGCCGCCCCCGCACGACACCCAGCAAGCCGTTGCACATGCACTTTTCGGCGATGCCTGCGCCACTCTGGTGCTGGCCCCGTCGCAGAACGCGTGCGAGGGGCTCGACGTCATTGCCGTGGAAACGCTTACCGATGTCGGATCAACGGCGGACATGACATGGGACATCACCGACCACGGATTCCGTATGACACTTTCGTCGCGAGTCCCAGCGGTTGTCGCCCGTAACGCCCCAATGCTCGTCGATCGTCTGCTGTCCGGCCGCGGTCTTTCTCCGGATGATGTCCGGCACTGGGCCATCCACCCTGGCGGTCCGCGAATCATTGACAAGGTGCAGGAGGTCTTGTCCTTAAGCGACGTTCATGTCAAGTGGTCCCGCGACATCCTGGCTCGGTATGGGAATTGTTCCTCGGCGACGATCTTGCTGATCATCGCGTCGATGTGTCCTGTTGCCGTCGGGGACTATGTCGTGGCCATAGCCTTCGGTCCAGGTCTGACGGTCACCGGTGCTCTCCTCCAAGGTGCGGCGGGGGTCAAGCCGACCCTTGCACCACCAAACTGACCACGTCGACCATCGCGATGCAGACGGCAGCGGCGAATGGTACCCTGCCGCGCCCCCGCACCGCTATTGCCGCGAGGACCACGCAGAGCCCGAAGGCAGCCCAAACCCACGCGCCGGTTCCACTCCGCAATGCGGCGACCGCGGAGGCGACCGTCAGCACTAGCGGCGCCAGCCAGCGCAGTGTGCGTCCTCCGAGGCGGTGAGGCAAACCCTGTACGCCGGTTTGGGCGTCCTCGGCGAGGTCCGGTAGCGCGTTCAGCAGGTGCGCGCCCACGCCAAGCAGCGCACCGGCGGCCATCATCCACACGGGGGGCCACTGCGGGTCAGGAAGGGCAAGAGTAATCACTGCAGGAAGCGCGCCGAACGCGATCGCGTATGGCACCCAGGACCAGACGACACGCTTGAGACCAACGTTGTAGGCCCAGCCTGAGCCGACAACCAGCAGCAGGTGTACAGCTGCGGATGCCAGGCCAGAGGCCAGAGACAACACGAGGCAGCACCCAGCGGCAACGGCAATCGCTCGCCGGACCAAGGCCTCGGAGACCTCACCACGAGCGACCGGTTTATCCGCGCGGCCCACCTGCTGATCGCGGCCCGCGTCGATCAGGTCGTTCGACCAACCGATGGTGAGCTGTCCTGCCGCAACGGCTCCCGTCACGACCAAGCCCGTTCGCAATTCATGTCCAACTGCCAGAGCCAAGAGCGCGGTAAGCGCGGTGACCGCGACTGTCGGCCCGGGATGGCTGGCCCGAAGCAGTCCCGGCAGGGTAGGCAGGATGGGCCAGTCCCCTTTCAATCCGACGGCTTGCCGATGGTCTTATCGGCATCGGCCATTGGTAGCGGATAATTCCGCGTAGCGGGTGCCGGCCCATTTGATGAAACACCCGCTCGTCGTTCTGGCCGCGGAGACCGGGATCTTTGCCTAGGGTGTCCGCGTGAGCCATCCTGTCGCCGGTTCCGCTACAGCCGCAGTGGCTGAGGCATGAATTCTCAACTCCTATTCACAGCACTCGTGCTAGCCGTCGGCGTCGAACGGCTCGCGGAGCTGACCCTGTCAAAACGGCATGCTTCGTGGTCGTTCTCACGTGGGGGTAAGGAGTTCGGCCGCGGGCACTTCCCTGTGATGGTGATGCTGCACACTGCTCTCCTGGTGGGCGCGATCGCCGAGGTGTGGCTGCTCAACCGCCCCTTCCTGCCGATTCTGGGCTGGTCGGCGCTGGCCATAGTCATTGCCTCGCAGAGCCTGCGCTGGTGGTGCATCGCCTCGCTGGGACGGCAGTGGAACACCCGCGTCATTGTCGTGCCGGGACTGCCGCTCGTCACCCGCGGCCCGTATCGCGTGCTGCGCCATCCGAACTATGTGGCCGTGGTGCTCGAAGGCCTGGCCCTGCCGCTCGTGCACTCGGCTTGGATCACAGCTCTTGGGTTCACCTTCCTCAACGCAGCTCTGCTCGCTAGGCGGATCCAGATCGAAGAGGAGGCGCTGGCCACTGTCGCTGGCAAGGAAGCGGCGTTGCGATGAGGCGAGCGACGTCGCGATGAGAGGGGCCAGTGACGTGATCGTGGTGGGCGGCGGTCCGGTGGGCCTTGCGGCTGCCATGTACGCCGTGCGCAGCAGCTTGTCGGTTGTCGTACTCGAGCCCCGCCAAGGCGCGGTCGACAAGGCCTGCGGCGAAGGTCTCATGCCCGGCGGCGTACGTGCGTTGGCCGCCCTTGGGGTCAATCCCATTGGCTGGGATCTGGTGGGCATCCGCTACGTCAGTGACGGGCGGCACGCCGAGGCTGACTTCAGCGCTGGGCGCGGCCGAGGCGTCCGCCGGACCGAGCTCCACACAGCATTGCGATCGGCCGCGGCTGCCGCCGGGGTGAAAATCTTCCCCTTGGCGGCATTCGAGGTACTGCAGTCGTCGGAAGCGGTGCGCGTCCGAACGCAAGGGCCAGGCCAGACGCCTGGACCTGACCTCCATGGCCGCTACCTTCTGGCAGCTGATGGCCTCCACTCGCCGACCCGCCGCGCGCTTGGTCTCCAGGTGTACGCCCGTGGACTACAGCGCTTCGGTCAGCGCCGGCACTACTGCTTACAGCCATGGAGCAGTTATGTGGAGGTGCACTGGGGGAACTACGGAGAGGCGTACGTCACCCCAGTCGGGCCAGATCTGGTTGGGGTTGCGGTACTCAGCGCGCGCCGGCTGGCGTTCGAGGAGCAGCTCAATGAGTTCCCGCGGCTGCGAGATCGGCTTGCCAATGCCTCCGCCGCCACCCGAGTCCGTGGAGCTGGCCCACTTAGGCAGCGAGTTGCCCGCCGAGTTGCCGGCAGGGTGCTGCTGATTGGCGATGCCGGAGGTTATGTCGATGCGCTGACCGGCGAGGGGATCTCGCTCGGGATAGCGCAAGCACGGGCGGCGGTGTCAGCGGTTGGAGCCGATCGGCCGCACGCGTACGAGCGCGCCTGGCGGCAGGCCAGCTGGCGGTATGCCGCGATGACGCACGCCCTTGTTCAGACAACGCGCCCAGCGTCGGCACGGCGGGCCATCGTTCCTGCCGCCGCGGCGCTACCGGCCGTGTTCCGGGCGGCGGTGAGAGAACTGGGGCGATCGAACTGAGCCGAGGCGCTCCATCATGAGACACGAACCAGAGGTCGTTATGACAGGGTCAGTCGTGTCCGCTGACGGCACGAGGATCGGCTATCGGCGTTTGGGCCGCGTGGATCGAGAGGTTCGCCGCGGACAATGTCGCGCTGGGTGGGCGCTGCCGTGCAGGCTTCCCGATTCCGTTCGCGGCTGGCCTTATTGACCTATTTCTGCGGGTTTGAAACCATCGCCGCGGCGCTGCGGCTGTTCTTCGCGTAATGAGCGTCGTGACCGCTGAAGGCCGCAAGCCGAATTCCGAGCGCGGGGCCGTCGACTGGATGAACTTGCCGCCGCTCGGAACAGGTCGGCAGCTATTGGTCTAGGTGCGGCCACCGCTCTGGCGTCCCGAACCTCACGTTTGCCGTCTGGTGATGGCTAAGAGGTGCTTGAGCGCCCGATTCAACCCTGTTCTGCCGTCTCGAGACGGCTAGCGCTGCCTTCGAAGTCGATTCCGGCGCCGCAGCTGTCAGGCGCGACCGGCCGGCCGGCGGGATCCTGCCCTCGGTCGCCGGATGATTGGCTTCAAACCGAGCCACCTGATGGCATCCATATCGCCCAGGAGGACATAGCTCGTGATCATTGGACTTCTCTGGCTACTGGGATCACTACTTGTCGGCGAGGTCCTTGTGCGGCTCTTCGACGCTCCGGTTCCCGGCTCGATCGTCGGGATGGTGCTTCTCTTCGTCATACTGCGCTGGCGGCGCGCTAGCGATGACAGCCCAGTCGTCAGGGTTGGGCATTATCTGCTCGACCACCTGCAGCTGTTCTTCGTCCCCGCCGGAGTCGGCATCGTTGTCTACCTGCGAACAGTCCGTGACCACGCACTGCCGATTACAGCAGGACTGCTCGTTTCGTGGCTGCTGGGTCTGGTTACCGTGGCCGGTGTGGTCACCGCCCTCTCGTGGCGGCGCACCGATCCGGGCGGCGCAACTCCGGAGCCAATCGAGTGAGAGTCGAAGAGACGTGGGACTGGCTGCGAACGTCACCGCTCCTGTGGCTGTTTGTCACTGTTGCTGCCTACGAGTTGGGTCGGTGGCTGCGTAGCCGAACCCAACACCCGCTTGCCCAGCCGACGCTCGTGGCCATCGTCGTATGTTCCATCTCCATTGAGTTATTGCGCGTCCCATATGCCGACTACTACTCGGCAACCAGCCTGATCACATTCCTCCTCGGGCCGGCCACCGTCGCATTAGCCGTCCCGTTGCACCGCCAGTACCGCAGGTTGAAGGACTTCCTGCTTCCCATGCTGACTGGCTTGATTGTCGGTGCCGTCGTCAGCGTCGGTCGGGCATTCTTGTCGTCAAGTGGCTTGGCGGCGGCGACGAGCTCTCGCGCACCATGGCGCCCAAGGCCGCCACAACACCAGTCTCGATCGCATTGGCTGACCGCCTTGGAGGTATTCCAGAGTTGGCAGCCGTGTTTGCGATCATCGCCGGCATCCTCGGTGCCGTCGCGGGTCCCAGTGCGCTGCGCCTGATCCGCATTCATGATCCCAGGACGCAAGGCCTTGCTATTGGAGCCGTCTCCCATGGAATCGGAACGGCTCGCATGCTCCACGATGACGCTCTGGCGGGTGCCTTTTCCGGGTTGGCTATGTGTCTTACCGCAGTCGCAACCTGCCTGATTGTGCCGCTCTTCGCTGCCGTGGTGCTCTAGGGGAATCGAGGTCGTCAGCGTCCAGGTCGACGCCCGCGGTCCAAGCAAGAAGGGAATTCCAGATGAGTCCACTTAGAAAGACGGCTCTCGTGGCGCGGGTGTTCTACCTGCTCACCTTCTTCTCCATCCCGACCCTCTTTCTGTACAACAGGTGCGGAACAATCCGACGTACATCCTCGGCCCAGGGCCGGACACTGCCGGCCTCCTCGGCGGGATCCTGGAGATCATCGTGACCCTCGCCGGGATTGTTACCGCCACGCTGTATCCGGTGCTCAAGAGGCAGAATGAAGCGGCCGCGCTGGGCTTCGCCGGCTCCCGAGTCCTGGAATCCGCCGGTATCCTCGCCGGCGTCGCCTGCCTGCTGGCCATCATCAGCTTGAAGCAGGCCGGAGCCGGGAACGCCGCGTTGATCACCGGCCAGACGCTGGCCATCTTGTATGGCCGGATCTTCCTGCTCTCACAAAGCCTTATGCCGATCGCTAACGAGGTGTTGCTTGGCGTGCTGCTCTACCAGTCACGCCTGGTGCCGCGGGCCCTACCGGTGATCGCACTCATCGGAGCGCCCTTGCTCTTCGTTAGGACCCTCGGGACGTTGCTGAACCTCTGGGGACAGGTGTCCTGGTCCGCGCTCCTCGCACTGCCGGTCGCCGTATTTGAGTTTTCGCTCGGTGTCTACCTCACCGTCAAAGGCTTCAGACCATCTCCCATCACCTCTGCCAACGCGTTGAGCGAGGCACCGTCATGACTGCTGTTGGTGCCGGATCGTTCCGGCGTGGTCGGTATCTCGCCTCCACTTGGGTACGGTCCAGCGCTGGAATCAGGACGCAGGTGAGCCGGGGCGGATCTGCTGGAAGCAGTAGTAGATCGCGATCACAAAGTGGGCAACCAGGCAGGCCGGCGCGCTAACCAGGGCAATGCCTAGCGTCAGGACATATAGCCCAGTACCGATAGCACTGAACCGCACGATGGATCCGCGCACCGCGTCGGGGTCCACGCCGTCGGCGAGCAGCACCGGATGAAGCGCGACATAGGTGTAAAGCGCCGCGAATCCGAACGACATCGCGAGCATGACCGCCGAGTACACCAGCGCGGCGGTGCGGGCATTGCCATTACCGGCGAGCAAATACTCCGACAACAACGCCGTAGCGAACGGAATGGCCACTACCGACATCAGCAGCACCAGGTTGAGGAACAGTACGCTTCGGTCCACCAATCCGACTAGCTCAAACACGGCGTGATGGTTGACCCAGATGATGCCGATGATGAGAAAGCTGGTGACATAGGCGGCATATGCCGGCCATTCGTGCGCTAATGCGACCGCGAGCGGCTCATGCAGCAGGTTGAGCGGCGGTACGTGCAGGTCCAGCACCAGCAGGGTCACGGCGATGGCGAGGACACCGTCGCTGAACGCTTCTGTGCGGCCGGTCTCACTCATGGCCACCGGGTGATATCGATCGTCCATGTCGAGCTGTATACCGGCCTGGGTAGCGCGACAAACCGTGGGGCAAGTCACCACAGGTGCGGTCGGCGGAGGCTCGTGTCAAAAGTAGGCTTTTACAAGGGAAAACGCTGGCGCACCCGGAGGGATTCGAACCCCCAACCTTCTGATCCGTAGGTCCATCCGAGGTGTCCGCGATGGTCCACCGTAGTCATTTTCAGGCGGGGGATCGTGCGTGATGATCTTGGTGGA
>Ga0075434_100001128_pt1 | contig 21986 bp, 19 predicted proteins | sample RhiMethybrSRZTD3_FD_75298 | JGI IMG/M metagenome (GOLD analysis project Ga0075434, IMG submission 75298) | Populus rhizosphere microbial communities from Tennessee, USA - Rhizosphere MetaG P. TD hybrid SRZTD3 | ecosystem: Host-associated > Plants > Roots > Rhizosphere > Soil | place: USA... | reverse complement strand
GAGGCGTCGCGGCCAGCGCTTCGCCCGAATTCAGCGGGCCCCAAATGACCTGCACCTTGTGCCGGCGTGTGAGCTCCGTCGAGGCGTTGACGGCCTTGGTGGGATCGCTCTGCGTATCGCGGACGATGAGCTCAAGCTGCCGTCCCTTGATGCCGCCGGCGGCGTTTATTTCCTTGACCGCTAGCTCGGTGCCGCGGTTGATGCCGATCCCCGTCGACGAGCTGGGACCGGTGAGTGCGGGAAGATACCCGATGCGGATGGGGTCGGATTGGGCAATGGCCGGCCGGAACACGCCCGTTGCCAGCGCCGCAGCGCTCCCTCGCAAAGCTTGACGGCGACTGAGCTTCATTGCCTCCTCCCCAACGCGATTTGTCTTCGGGCAGGGCTTGTCGGTGCGCATGCCCCGCCTGCCCGCACGTGGATGAGCGACCACGCTTGCCCGTCCGCCGCTTATATAGCTTGGCCGCGCGAGTCCTGGCGAGGCCGATTTCCGCGGTTCCCGGCCATGATGCATGCATGATCTGCGCCCCTTGGATAGCTCGGTGGGCCCCTTCCCACCGGCGGTCGAGGCTCGAAGAAGGCGCGGGCCAACGCCATTGTGCGCGACCGACCCCAGCTCGATGACCCGGTCCGGCCTCCCCACAACCGCAATGCGGGCTTGCGAGCAGAAATTTGCCGGGGCGCGATCCTTTGGGCACCCGATCCGCCGCAAGCAGGGCGACGGTTCTGCCCGCCGCCGGCGAGCCGATCGACCTCGGCGGCATTTCGCGCCCGCGCATTGCTGGGGAGCGAGGGGGTGCGCCGACCCGCTCCGATCGGCTGGATAGTTGGCGCAAGCCCCGATATGACAGCTTGCGTTGGTTTCTAAGGGAAAGACATGCAGCACAAGGCCAAGGCCGGCCCCATGACCGGCGGCATGGCGATTGTGGAGGCGCTGATCGCCAACGGCGTCGATCGGGTGTTCGGCCTGCCCGGAGCCCAACTCTATCCGCTGTTCGACGCGCTCCAGCGCAGGAGCGACCGCATCCGCACCGTGGGCGCGCGGCACGAGCAGGCCTGCGGTTACATGGCGTTCGGCTACGCGCGCTCGACGGGGCGACCGGGCGTGTTCGCCGCCGTGCCTGGGCCCGGCATCCTCAATACCTCCGCCGCCATTTGCACCGCACACGGATGCTGTGCGCCGGTGCTCTTGGTCACGGGGCAGGTACCCTCCGCCTTCCTGGGCCGTGGTCGCGGCCATCTGCACGAGCTACCCGATCAGCTCGCAACGCTGCGTTCGCTCACCAAATGGGCCGCGCGCATCGAGCGTCCGGCCGACGCCCCGACCATCCTCAATGAAGCCTTCCGCCAAATGCTGTCGGGCCGACCCGGCGCAGTGGCGGTCGAGATGGCCTGGGATACGATGGCCTCGGTCGGGCACGTCGAACCCTTGGGTGCCGCCGTCATTCCCAGGGCACCCGCGCCCTCGCCTTCAGAGGTGGAGGCTGCCGCCAAGCTGCTCGCAACGAGCACGCGGCCGATGCTCATGGTTGGCAGCGGAGCGCAGCACGCAAGCGAGCCAGTGCGTGCACTGGCCGAGGAGCTCGACGCGCCGGTGGCTGCGTTTCGCGGCGGGCGCGGCATCGTTGCAGAGGACCACGAACTCGGCGTCTCGTCCTATGCCGCCTTCCGCCTTTGGCCCGAGACCGATGCCCTCCTCGCCATCGGCACCCGGGTCGAGATGCCCTACATGCGCTGGACCGGCATGATGTCCCTCATCGACCGACCGCAGGCCCCGCCGCATCTGATCCGCATCGACATCGATCCTGCCGAGATGCGCCGGCTGGTACCGCATGCGGGGATTGTTGCGGACGCCGACGCAGGCAGCCGCGCGCTGCTCGCCGCTGTGCGCCGCCTGCGCGGCCGCAAGGGCACCACGCGGCCTATCGTCGGTGCCAGCCAAGCGCGGGCCCGCATCACCGCGGCCAAGGCCGCGGCACGCGCGGCCTACAGCAAGGTGCAGCCGCAGCTCGCCTATCTCGACGCCATCCGCCAGGTGTTGCCACGCGAAGGTCTGCTAGTGATCGAGGTGAGCCAGATGGGGTTCGCGTCCTACTTTGGCTTTCCCGTCTATGCGCCGCGCACATACGTGTCGGAAGGTTTTCAGGGCACGCTGGGTTTCGGGTTCCCCACCGCGCTCGGCGTTAAGGTGGCGCATCCCGACACGCCGGTCGTGGCCGTGACCGGCGACGGCGGTTTCATGTTTGCCGTGCAGGAACTCGCGACGGCCACACAGTACGGCATCGCCCTCATCACGCTGGTTTTCAACAACGCTGCCTACGGCAACGTCCTGCGCGACCAGCAGACCGCCTTCGCCAACCGCCTCATCGGCTCGGTGCTGGACAATCCCGATTTTATGCTGCTGGCAAAAGCTTTTGGCATCGAGGGACACCGCGTGACATCGCCAGCCCAGTTGGGGCGCGTTCTCGCCAAGACGATGAAGACGCCAAAGCCGGTGCTGATTGAAATCGAGGTGCCCCAGGGAAGCGAAGTCTCGCCTTGGGAGTTCATTCACCCCGGCAATCCACAGGCACACCTCAACCGAAAATGAGCCCCATCGCCGGTCGTGCGCCGGCGGCGAGCCGCCCATTGCCGTGCGGCGGGGCTTGCGGCGTGCGCCAACGGGCAAGGCAAACCCGTGCAGGCGCCGCCTAGCCGCCGGCTTGGCCGGCTGCAACCGGCACGGTCCCGGTGCGACGGCTGAGCGCCAGGTAAAGAGCCCCGGACACGAGGATGCCGACGAGCCAACTCAGATCTGCGCCACCCAAGAGGCCCGTGGAGACCGGCCCCTGCAGGGCGGGAACGAGCCCGTCCTCGACCGACCAGCCCGCGATGAGGCCGGCAAGGAATGCCACGATCCCCGCCCAGTTGATGTCGCCATAAGCGCTTGCGTCAGGCGCGCGGTAGAGTTCTGGCACATCGATTTTACCGCGGCGCTTGATGTAAAAGTCGGCCATGGTGACGCCGGCAAACGGGCTCATCCACAACAGCAGACTTATCATCCAGTTATCGAACGCCTTGGCGAACAAGGGCTCAAACACGAAGTAGATCGCGACCAAGTAGCTGGCAATGCCGACGATGAGCGCGATGGCGGTCCGCGACAGCTGGACGCCCATGCTCAGGGCGGCCAGCGCCGCCGAATACACGTTGAGGATATTGGTGGCGATCGGACCGTGCAGCACCATGAGCAACACCAACAGGCTCGTGACGCCGCCGAACACCTGGCTCACCATCTTGGCAGGGTCGGTATCGAGGGTCACGCTGGCAAGGGTGGCTCCCAGAATCGCCAACCACACCGTCGGCACGAACATGCCAATGTAGCTGTACCAAAAGACGGCCTTGGATGACACGCTGGGCGGCACGAAGCGGGAATAGTCCGAGGCCCACGTCACCCAGGAGATTCCCCAGCCTACTCCGATCGCCGTCATCAGCAGTGTCAACATCGCCAAGTGGCCGCCGGGCGGGAGTGAACTTGCGTGACTCCAGTTGACGATGCCGGGCTGACTCCAGGCCAGGACGCTCATCAGCACCATAATGGCGACGGTGACTGGCACCGTGTACTTCTCGAAGGTGCGGATTGCATAGAAGCCATAGACGCCAATTAGCATTTGCAGCACCACCACGATGGTGACGACGACCATGTTTGTCATCGTGCTATCGGGGATGCCCAATTGGCCGAGAATCGCCACCGCGATCTTCACGGGGAAGTAGGTGTTGACGCCGATCCACCCAAGCGTCGTGAAGAACATCAACGCGCTCGGCAGATAGGCACCGCGTCGCCCGAACGCGGAGCGGCAGAGCACCATCTGATTGACGCCGGTCTTGTGGCCCATCACCGTGAACGCAGCAAAGATCGCACAACCGATGCTGTTGCCAATCACGATGACAGCTATGGTCTCCCACAATCCAAGCTTAAGCACGATGCCGAGCGCACCAAGCGCCCAGTTCACCGGCGCGATATTGGCACCGGCCCAGATCCACATCTGCTGTGGTCCGGTGGAATCCCGATCGGCATCGGGGATTGGCTCGATGCTATGAACGTCGCTCCTGAGCTCGGCCTGCACGGGGCTCGTCATGATCCCTCCCCCTCTCCAAAGCCGATTGGCCCCCGAGCCGCTGTGCGGCTCGATCGTGTAAGCCGCTTGCTCCCACCCCTGCCGCGTCGCTTTGCGGATCGGAGACGGCGGCACAATCGGCACAATTGACCATCGTCGCGCATGACGGCGACCCATTTGGCGCCCGCTGACAACAGCCAAGATGGCACCAGACGAACCGCGTCCCCCGGCATAGTCCACCTAATAAACGAAGGGCGCAAGTGATCCTGTGAATCGTCGCCCTACAGATCAAATGAGCGGCCGATGGAGCCGTGCAATTGGGCAGAGCTCAAATTTTAATCACCGCTCTGCCGCCTCGGCGGCCATTGGTCTGCTCGCCCGCACGACGTCAGCCAGGGGAACGTCCACCTTGTACTCGAAGCCTTGAGGCTCGAAGGCTATGCGTGGCGTCCCCGATAGCGCCGCGGAGATGAGCCGGCTCCCGAAGCCCTGCTGGGCCGGCGCCTTCACCGGCGGCCCGCCCCGTTCGATCCACGCAAATGAGAGCTGCGGCTCGGAGCCATCCACCTGGATCTTCCACTCGATGCTGACCTGGCCGTCCCGCTCGGACAGGGAGCCGTATTTGGCCGCATTGGTCGCCAACTCGTGAATGACGAGCGCAAACATCTGCGCAAAGGGTGCACCCGCATAGATCACGGGCCCGTCAATCCTGGCGCGGGGCGCAAAACTTGCGAGCTGGCCTTCGACCAGCTCGCGCAGTGGCGCGCCTCCAGATTTTCCGGCGGCGACGAACTCCTGCGCCCGGGCGATGGCCTGCAAGCGGCCGACGATCGCCTCGCGTGCACTTTCCACGCTCCGACCGCCGATCAGCGTGTTGAGCACCACCGACTGCACCACGGCGAGGATGTTCTTGGTGCGATGCTGCAGCTCGCGCAGGAGCAGCATCTGGCGTGCCTCCGCATTGCGCCGTTCGGTAACATCGCGGGCAATGGCATGCACGCCGATCGGCTGGCCAAGCGCATCGAGGATCAGCTTGGAGTTGACCTCGACGGTGCAGCGCTGGCCGTCCTTGCGCAACAAGTCCGTCTCGTAGCGCGTCTCTTCCATGCCCTCGAACTTGCGCTGCAGCATCTTCTCCTGCATCGCCAGCTGATCCATGGGCACGTACCGGCTAAGCCGTGTGCCAATCACCTCCTCGGGCGGATAGCCTAGGATTCGCTCGATCGCCGGATTGACGGATGTGACGCGCAGGTCGAGATCCATCGTTGCCACGATGTCGCTGGCATTGTCCACCAGCGCCCGATATCGCTGCTCGCTCTCTGTCAGCGCGGCCTCGGCGGCTTTGCGCTCGGTGATGTCGATGTCGACCCCGCTGTAGCGGACGGGTTTGCCGCGGCCATCGCGGACGATGCGCCCGCGCCGGAAGATCCAGCGTACCTGGCGATCCGGTCGGATGATCCGGTATTCCACCTCGTAGAAGTCGCTGCCGCTATCGAGCACATGCTGCAAACCATCCGCCACGCGGTCGCGATCGTCCGGGTGACGCAGCGCGCGCAGGGTGTCGATCGGCACCGGACCCGACGTGGGCGGCAGCCCCATCATGCCGAAGAGCGGCGGCCGGCCGAGCAGCATGCCGGTTGCCATATCAATGTCCCACACGCCAATGCCGGCAGAGCGCTCCGCCAGCTCGAGGATTTCCTCGCGCTCCCACGGCGCGGCATCGCTGGGCTTGACGGTTTCGGACACGCGCTCGGTCTCTCCGATCCGTGCCGAGGCGGCGCAGGGGACGACGCGGCGGAGCAGCTTGCCCTCGCGTGTGCCGGCGCGCAAGCCCCGGCATTGCCGCGGGAATTAGCGCCCATGGCAAGGAGTTACGAGGGCCGGTGATGCGCCATGCACGGCCTCATGAGTTGCTGGCCAACGGATCTTGCTTCTGCCCCAATGAGGTCGCCGACAGGCCCCGCCGGCGTCAACGATCCGCCCCAATGGGCTGCGATGTTGCGATCGTTGCCTCTCGGCCCGGTCCAGGGCGAGGCTCCGGAATTCTCAGCCCCCCAGCCCCCCGGGGTTTAGCCAATGGACCGGGCCAACTCTCCAACGAAGAGGCACTGGATCACCTCACTCGCAAGGCCGGCTCACGCGCCGGCCATGTTTTTATCGCCCAAGCTTTTTGGCGCCAAATTTCTTTGTTCGACAGCGTGTCAATATGTGATCGAGTGTTCATGCGAGTGAGGTTCTCTGCCCGATTGGCCTGTGGACCAATTGGCCTGTGGACCAATTCGTAGGGGTCCAGCATCTATCCCATCCCCAGCGCCTCACCGCTCCCCTGGTCTTCCATGCCTCGCGCCGTCGCTTCGGGATCGACTAGACTGGGCGCCGCGGGCCCGCGTGAGATGCAAAGCCCGCATGGAGGAGCCCATGAGCCAACCGCAGCCCATCGAGTATGCCAAGGCACCCGCCAAGGTGCGCGCCGTGTTTGACGACATCAAAAAGTCGCGCAACGTGCCCGACGTCAACAATTTCTGGAAATACCTCGCACGCGACCCGGCGCTGCTCGAGCGCACCTGGAAAAGCCTCAAGGCCGTCATGGCGCCCGGCGCGCTCGACCCGCTGACCAAGGAGATGTTGTACGTCGCGGTGAGCGTCACCAACGGTTGCGGTTACTGCATCGCCAGTCATACGGCAAGCGCGCGCAAGGCTGGCATGACGGAGGCCATGTTCGGCGAACTGATGGCCGTGGTCGGCATGGCCAACGAGACCAACCGTCTGGCGAACGGCTACCGCGTGCCCATCGATCGGGCATTCGAGTAAGCCCGCACGGGGAAGTTGGGGGCCGGCCCCCCGGGCAATTGCGCGGGCCATCTGGCGTGACGCGCCGGGCTAGCAGCGCGCCGCCGAAATGGCTCCTCGCCACAAGCATGCGGCGCAGCGCTCAACTGTGCGGGGCGAAATGCCGATGCCAATGGCGCGCGATGTCGACACCCCGGCAGAACCACACGGCTTCGTGCCTTCGCATGTACTTGAGGAGCCTGACGAGCCCTCCGATACGCCCGGGCCGCCCGATCAGCCGATCGTGCAGACCGATCGAAAGCAGCTTCGGCGCACCTCTGACGCCCTCGCGATAGAGCACATCGAAGGCATCGCGCATGTAGGTGAAGAAATCGTCGCCAGTCGAGAACCCGCCGTTCTCGTTGAATCGGTTGTCATTGGCTTCGTAGGAGTAGGGGATGACGAGATGCGGGCCGCTCGGCATGCGCAGCCAGTACGGCAGTTCGTCGGCGAGCGAGTCGCGATCGTAGAGAAATCCGCCTTCCTCGCACAAGAGCCGACGCGTGTTGGGGCCAGGCCGTCCGGTCATCCAACCGAGCGGTCGCTCGCCCAGAAGCTTGGTGAGGTTCTCCACCGCAAGACGCACGTGCTGGCGCTCGATCTCTTCGGGAACCGCACCGTAGTCGATCCAGCGATAGCCGTGGCTCACGATCTCATGCCCACGCTCGAGGCATGCCTTGGCCAGCGCGGGATTGGCCTCAAGTGCGCGCACGACACCCAGAACGCTCACCGCAACGGCCTGTTCGCCGAACACGTCCAGCACGCGCCAGACGCCGCGGCGGCTGCCGTACTCGAACACCGATTCCACCAGCGGCACGCGTCGGCCGATCTGCGGACCGACGCCGATGTCGTTGAGCAAACCCTCGGAGGCCGCATCCCCGTTGGCGAGCGTCGATTCCCCGCCGCCCTCGACATTGAGGTTGAAGTTGACGGCGATATGCGCGCCATCGGGCCAAGCCGGATGCGGCGGAAACTCGCCGTAGCCGACGAGATCGCGAGCGATCATCGGATCGAGCCTCGGTTCAGGCATCGAATCGGCCATAGGATCGAGCGGCGCCGGCTTCTTCATGTGTAGCCCAACGGTTCCTCGATGACCCGCGTCAGCGGTGCGCTCAGGGCGTCGTAGCAATAATACCAATCCGTCGCCGTGGGGCCGTACAACCAGCTATTCTCCATGGAAATCCGCTGGACTTCGCTCACGCGCGGAATGCGTGTCGCCGCATAACATCGCAAGGCTGCGGCGGGGTCGGCATCGCCGAACGCGGTCAGGCAGCGGCTGAGGATCGCCGCGTCCTCCACCGCCATGGCGCCGCCAGCGGCCATGTAGGGGCGCACCGGATGGCAGGCATCGCCGAGCAGGGCGATCGGGCCCGCGCTCCAGCCATCGTGCCGCGGGCGGTCGCAAATCGGTGACACGACGACGGCGGTCGCGACCTCCACCACGCGGCGGATATCGGCATGAAAATTTTGAAACGCCTCGACCAGCTCTCCTGGTGGATGCGTCAGGGCAAGCTCCTCACTCTCCCAGGACGCGGCGGGAACACTGCCCATCAGATACACCTCATCGCGCCGCTGCGTCATGAAGTAGGCGAGCAGGTGACGGTCCGGGCCCCACCATTTCGTGCAGTCGCGCATGGGGTGCCCACCCAGCCGTTCCGTTTTGAAGATCGCCCGGTGCGCCACGCGGCCGGTAAAGCGCGGCGGCTCGGACCCAAGCAGCACCTCGCGCACCTTGGACCGGATGCCATCGGCGCCGACAACGATATCGGCTTCGTGCTGCGCACCGTTCTCAAACACGAGCCGGACCGCTGCGCCCGACGATTTGAGGTCAACCAGGCTGTGACCGAAAACGATCGAACCGGGCTTGACAGCGCTTGCGAGCACGGCGTGCAGGTCGCCGCGGTGTACGTTGATGTAGGGCCCGCCGAAGCGCTGCTGGCTTGCCGCGTCTAGCCGCAATTCAAAGAGCGTCTCGCCCGTGTCCCAGGCCCGACTGACGAAGGCATCCGGGGCGATGCCAACCTCAAGCAGCAGACGCTCCAGCGCCAACGCCCGCAGCACCTTCATCACATTGGCGCTCAGAATGATGCCGGCGCCGACCCGCGCGAAGGCCGCCGCCTGTTCGTAGACCATGACCGCAAAACCCGCGCGCTGCAGGAGGGCTGCACAGGTCAACCCACCGAGGCCGGCCCCCACAACGGCGATCCGCAGCGGCTGCTTCAACACCCACCTTTACGTGCATGTTCGTTTGATGTGAGCGACCATATCGGCCGATCCCGCGCTCCACCAGCCTGAAGAGGGACGCACCGCGCTGGCGCGCAGCTCATCGCGGCGTCGACACGCTCGGGGAGGCGACGTGGGCGCCCATCTGCCCTGGCCGAAGTTGAGCACACCCCGTCCCGGCCATTGCACATCCGGCTACCTTGGGCCGCTCGGCCGCTGATGAGGCAAAGCCTTTCGCCCCAGCCCACAGGCTGCGGCCGCGCGCCCGCCAGAAAGCTCCTTTGCCGCACGCGTGGCCTCCTTGTCCCAATCCCGTCATGTCGCGCAACGGAGCACTCGGATGCGTGATGTGGCAACACACGCCCAGTCGGAAGCAATTGGTGTCGACATGGCACCAAATTGCGGTTGCCGATGGGACCTCGATTGGTGCAGGCAATGGGCACAAAGAGCGACCCCGCCGCAGCAGGAGCGGGGAGGCGAACAGGACCCAGCATGACCCACGCATCCGACGCACTCATGCGGATGACCGCGATCGAGGCCGTCGCCTGCCTCAAGCGCGGCGAAGTCACGCCACTCGAAATGATCGAGGCCGCCGAGCGGCGGATCGCCGAGGTCGAACCGGCCATCAACGCCCTTCCCACGCTCGCTTTCGAGCGCGCGCGCGAGCATGCGCGGCGCCTCATGCGCGGGGAGGGTCGTGCGGCGGAAGGTGAGCCTGGATGGTTGGCGGGATTGCCGATTGCCATCAAAGACCTCGTCGACGTCGCCGGCGTGCGCACCACCTATGGGTCTGTGATCTTCAAGGACCATGTGCCCAGGACATCGCACCCCCTTGTGGAGCGCATCGAGCGCAAGGGTGGCATCGTCATCGCCAAGTCGAACACGCCCGAGTTCGGCGCTGGCGGCTCGACCTTCAACGACGTGTTTGGGCGCACACGCAATCCCTGGAACACGTCGCTCACCCCCGGCGGCTCGACCGGCGGTGGCGCCGCGGCACTGGCCGCGGGCGAGGTGTGGCTGGCGCACGGAACCGACCACGCCGGCAGTCTGCGCCGCCCCGCCACCTACTGCTCCCTCGTCGGAATGCGGCCGTCGGCTGGCCGCGTCACGCGCGGCACCACCAACAACCTATTCGCACCGCTCTCCGTGCACGGGCCCATGGGGCGCACAGTGGCCGACGTGGCCCTGTTCCTCGACACCATGGTGGGGCTCTGCCCGCGCGATCCTCTCACTTTTGCCGCCCCGAACCGCTCCTTCATCGATGCCATCGCCGCGCCCAAAGTACCGAGACGGATCGCCTTCACTTCCGACTTTGGCGGCAAGGTAGCGATGGAACGTGAGACGCGTGAAATCTGTGCCCGGGCCGTGCGCGCCTTCGAGGAGCTCGGCGCCAGCCTCGAGGAGGCCGCACCCGATCTCGGCGACACTGAGGCAGCCTTCCTGGCACTGCGTTCACAGCACTATGTGGTCGATCGCGAGCTGATGCTTAAAAGCCACCGCATTCTCATCAAGCCCGACATCATCTGGAATACTGAGGTCGGCCTCAACCAGACGCCGAGCCAGATCGCCGCGGCCGAGCGGGAACGCGCCGCACTGTTCCGGCGCGTTTCCGAATTCTTCGAGGTCTACGACCTTCTCGTCTCGCCCGGTGCCTCGACGCCGGCCTTCGACGTCAACCTGCGCATGCCCGCCGCCATCGACGGTCGCAAGCTCGAAACCTATCTCGGAGCCTCCCTGATCACGGCCGCCACCACCATGATGGCATTGCCGTCCTTGGCTGTGCCGTGCGGATTTGACCGCTATGGTCGCCCCATCGGGCTGCAGCTGGTCGGACGGCATCGTGCAGAGGCTGAACTGCTACAGGCGGGCTGCCTGTTCGAAGAGGCAATGGGCCTCAGCCGGCTCTTGCCGATCGATCCGAAGCCTGGGATGGTGCCGCCCGCGTGAGCCCTTCGCCCGCCTCACGCGATGTGGAGAAGGCGATGCGACAAGGGACGCGCTATCAGCGGCCAAGGGCCGAGCCCAGGCCGGGTGAGACGATCCACACCAGCACGTGCGGACACAACTGCGGCGGTCGATGCGTGGTAAATGCGCACGTGGTCGACGGTCGCATTACCAGGATCTCCTCCGACCCCGCCAGATGGAACCCACAGCTGCCGCCGCTGCAGGCCTGCGCGCGCGGTTTCGGGCAGATCGAGCGCGTCTACCATCCCGATCGGCTACAGCATCCGCTGCGTCGCGTTGGCGGGCGCGGCGATGGGCGATTTGAGCGCATCTCCTGGGATGAAGCGCTCGCTGAGGTGGCGCGCCAAATGCTGCGGGTACGCGCGCGCTACGGCAATGCCGCGATCCTAGATGCTTCGCGCTCGGGAAGCCTTTCGGTGCTGCACGGCCGCACGGCAGCGCAGCGGTTCCTCTACATGTTCGGCGGCTGCACTGAGCTGTGGTCGAACATGTCGGCCGAAGCCGAGATCTTCGCTGTGCGCATGACCTACGGCGCCAAGGCCGTCTACAAGAGCGCGGGGCGTGAGCCCACGGACTACGTGAACTCCAAACTGTTGCTGCTGTGGGGCTGGAGCCCGGGTGATGGCACGTTTGGCACTGGCACCTGGCAATACTTGCGGCTGGCGAAGAAACAGGGTGTGCGAATTATTTGCGTCGACCCCCGTCGGACGCGAACGAGCGCCGCGTTGGCGGACGAGCACATCTTCATCCAACCCTCTACCGATGCCGCGGCGCTGATCGCCATGGCCTACGTGATTGCCAACGAGGGCCTCTACGATCGAGCCTATTGCGATGCGCACGTGCTTGGCTTCGACGAGGATCACCTGCCGCCCGGCGCACCCGCCGGCGCTTCCTACCTGTCCTATCTCAATGGTGGGTCGGACGGCGTCAAGAAGACCCCCGAGTGGGCCGCCGCGATTACGGGCGTGCCGGCCGAGACCATCCGCCGTCTCGCAATCGAATTTGCCACCACAAAGCCAGCCGCGCTGCAGTGCGGCTACGCGCCGGGCCGCACGGCTTATGGGGAACAGTTCCATCGCGCCGCCTACGCACTGGCGGCTATCACGGGCAATGTGGGCATCTGCGGTGGCAGCTCAGGTGTGAGCAACGGCGCCACGGGACGCACCGGCATCAAGAGCTTGCCCTGTGGTACCAACCCGATCGACGCGCGTGTTGCCTCGCCGCTCCTCGCCGACCTGTTGGCACGCGGCAAGGCGGGCGGCTATCCGGCCGATATCAAACTGATCTACTCGACGGGAGGCGATCTCTTCAATCAGGCTCCGAACGTCAACAAGATGGTGCGCTCGCTGGAAGAAGTGGAGTTCCTGGTGGCGCAGGATCATTTCCTGACCCCCACGGCGCGCTACGCCGATATTGTCCTGCCGGCAACGACGTTCTGGGAGCGCAACGACGTGCACACGCCATGGGCGGGGGCTGGCCACTACGCCATTTTCATGCAGCAAGCGATCGCGCCGGTGGGCGAGTGCCGCAACGATATCGATATCTTCGCCGACCTCGCCAGCCGCGTGGGCATAAATGGCTATAACGACGAGACCGAGCTCGCCTGGTTGCGCGAACTTACGCGCGAGGCAGTGGACGACTTCGACGCCTTCGCCGCGAACGGACTGGCCCGCTTCGCACCACCGCCGGATGCGGTGGCATTCGCGCGCGAGATCCGCGACCCCGAGCGCCATCCCTTCACCACGCCGTCCGGCAAGATCGAGATCTACTCTATGGCGCTTGCCGCCAATCCCGATCCCTATGGCCTTGGGCCGATTGCGCCGATTCCGACCTGGGTGCCACCGTTCCGGGAGGACAGCCGCTATCCGCTCAAACTGCTCACCCCGAAGTCGCGTGCCAGGACACACTCCATTCACAGCAACCAGCCCCTGCTCGGCCGCGTTGACCGCGACGATGTGTGGTTGCACCCCAGGGACGCCCACGCCCGCGGTATCCGCGACGGCGAGCTCGTGCGCGTCTTCAACGCTCGCGGTGCCGTCGTGCTGCCGGCACGCGTGACCGACCGGATCGCTCTTGGCGCCGTGTCGATCAAGGAGGGCGCTTGGTTTACGCCGGACGCGGCGGGCACGGACGTGCGCGGGTGCGCCAACGTCCTGACGGACGACCGCTCCGCCCCATGCGGAGCGACAACCTACAACACCAACACTGTGGACGTCGCTCCAGCCAGTGCCGGCGGCGCTGCCGCCTAGATCACACGATCTTGCCCGTCACACCATCTTGCCAAGCACGGTACCCATGTCCTTGGCGGCGAAGGCGCGCAGCGTCTGCGTTTTGACGTTTCCGAGCCTGGCAACGGATAGCGAGAACGCTGTCATGGTCTCATCATCTGGGGCTTCGAACACGGCCACGACGTCGTAGGCGCCGAGCGTCCAATAGCTCTCGCGCATCGTGACGCCCGCCTTTTTGGCAAGCTCGCGCACGGCCTCGGTGCGTTTCAGCGTGTCTTTGATGCCCTTGAGGCCCTGCGCCGTATAGGTTGCCAACATGACATACGTCGCCATGGCGGTCTCCTCCTGGAATTTGGTGCCGCCCGCCTAGCCCAAGATCCAAGCCTAGTCCCATTCCACGACGAAGGGAATTTGGCGCCGGGATCCCCTCGTTGCCCAAATACGCCCAAGACCGCCCAGCCAGGGTTGGGCGGCAACGCGTATGCAAGTGCAGGGATTGCTGCCAAGCGCGCCGCGCCCGCGCCTCGCTTGAGCGCGCGCCGTCATCTGGTGCTGCGCGTGGTGCGCCTTAGCGTGCTCGAGGTCAATAAGCCTGTTGGCGGATGACCACGCCGCACGCGCAAGCATGAGATGCCCGCAACCAAGGGTGATGCCTCAGCCCCAAGGCCCCTGCGAGGAACCTCGGCCCCAAGGCCCGGACGCGGGTTGCGACGTTCCGCGGGTGGACGCGGCCGACATGCCCATCTCGGCGGCAAGTTTCTCGAGCTCGGCGATGCGGTTTTCGGTGTTGGGATGGGTGGAAAAGAGATTGTCCATGCCCTCCCCGGAGAGGGGATTGATGATGAACAGGTGCGCCGTTGCCGGCGCCGCCTCTGCGGGCTCGTTGCGGATCTGGTGGGCATAGCCCTCGATCTTGCCGAGCGCAGAGGCCAGCCAGAGTGGCTGACCGCAGATCATGGCGCCGAGCCGGTCGGCCTGGTACTCGCGCGAGCGGCTGATGGCCATCTGCACCAACATGGCAGCGAGCGGGGCGACAATCATGGCCACGAGCGCCCCGATCCAGCCGATACCGCTGTTGTTGTCGCGGTGACCGCCGAATAGGGCGCCGAACTGGAGGTACTGCGCCAACATGGAAATGGCCCCACCAATGGTGGCGGCGATGGCCATGGTGAGCGTATCGCGGTTCTTGATATGGGCGAGCTCGTGCGCCAACACACCCGATACTTCCTGTGCATTCAGCATCTCGAGCAGGCCGCTGGAGGCGCATACGGCGGCGTGCTCGGGATTGCGCCCGGTGGCGAAGGCGTTGGGCTGGGGGTTGTGCATGACATAGACGCGCGGCATGGGCAGCCCGGCACGGGCGGCCAGGTCCGCGACGATGCGATAGTATTCGCCGCCGGAACGCGCATCGACCTCTTCGGCGCCATACACGCTGAGCACCAGCGTGTCCGAGCGCCAGTAGCTGAAGAGGTTGATGCCAGCGGCGATCACGAGGGCAATGAGCATGCCACCCCGGCCACCCACGACGCCGCCCAACGCCACGAGGATGCCGGTTAGCACGGCCAGCAGCAACCCGGTTCTGGCAAAGTTCATGGGCATCGTAGCGTTCCTTGCGGCCCGCCGATCCGAACGGCGGGTTCGTCTGCGCACGATTATATGGTATCGCTGCCGCCCAACAGCCAGAACCCCCTACGCGTTCGCAGGTTGCCTATGACCTTATCCGAACAATCCAAAAAACCCAATTATGACAAGGAGTTGACACCACAGGCGCGACGTGCGCTGGCCGAGGCCGAAGCGCGTCGGCAAAGCGCCGACGCACGCCGCGCGGCGGAGCCAAACGCGCCCAAGGAGATCGGTGGCCGAGATGGCCCCGATCCCACACGCTATGGCGATTGGGAAAAGGACGGCCTTGCTTCCGATTTCTGACGGCTGCATCGCGGCCGCTGCCAGGACGCTGGCTCACCTCAGCCAGGCTTCCAAGACCCGATCCTGCGAGACCTTTAGGCCCCAGCATTTGTTTGCCGACCAGCGCGGCCCGTCATCACGTCATCACCCGTCTTCATAGGTGCGCTCGATGCAGAGGGCCAACCCCGATATGCCCGCGAGGCACCGTCCCAGCGCGTTGCGCTCGCTCCCCCTCCTTGTTGTCCTCTGTGGCCTTGCCTTGGCGTTCCGCCAGGGCCTTGTGCCCTGGTATTTGAACCCGTTGCCCGCCATCGACCTTGCTGATCCAAGCCGGCCGTTGGCGGACTGGCGGCTCGCGGCGATGAGGTACAATCCGGACCTGTGCCGACGCGTTCTTGTCGCTCCTCACGTCGAGGTCGAGCCCATCGCCGATCATCCCTTTGAGGACGGTTGCGGCTGGACCAATGCCGTCCGCATGAGCAACGCGGGGGGCGTGCGGGCGGGCTTCGACAAGATCACCTGCGAGGCCGCAACCGCGTTCGCGCTGTGGTTGGAATACGGCGTCCAGCCAGCGGCACAGGACACCTTTGCCCAACGGGTCGTGGCGGTGCAGAGCTTCGGCACCTACGCCTGCCGCAACATCGTTGGCGCCAAGTTCTGGAAGAGCCGGCGCAGCGAGCACGCCATTGCCAATGCCGTCGATATCGCCGGCTTCACGCTTGCGAACGGGCAACACATCAGCGTACGCAGGCAATGGCGGAGCGACGGCCCGGAGGCGCGCTTTCTGAGGGCCGCCCATGACAGCGCTTGTCGATACTTCCGCGTCGTCTTGGGACCGGACTTCAACCCAGAACACCACGATCATTTCCATCTCGACCGCGGCATCGGTTGGGTGTGCAAGTGAGGTTGCGCTCGACGTCCCGCGCGCCGGCAGGAACACGCAACCCCTGAACCTTCCCGTGGCTCGCCGACCGCGGGGGTACGCGGGCCCCTCACACTTTGGGGAGGACTGCCGCAGGTCGCCGATGCCGGCCCCACATGCCGCCATGCAGGCCCATGGGAAGGCTTGGCAAACAACAATAGGAGATGATCATGAGACCGATCGCATCGGCTCTGCTCGCGTTGTCCATCCTTGACGCCTTTGCCGCGCAGGCCGTTGCCTATGACCGGGATGCGCACGATGCCAAGCGCTTCTTTGCGGAGCGCGACCGCGAGGCAAGATAGTCAGATAGCTCTCGAACCGCCCCCCGCATCGGGCAGCGCGTCAAGGGAGGAGAGGACGAAGCCTGCTTAAGCCTGTTGCTGTCACGGCTCTTGCCGCAGGGCAGCGCCGCTGCGGCACAGAACGCGCCGCCCAAACTGGCCGGCAGCGGCGTGATAAGCGCTCGCCTCGTCCACATCGGAGAGTGTAGCGGCGAAACCCACCGTCACGTGCGGCAGGCTTGCCAGCGTGTCGCTGAGCGCGTGCTCGCTCGACCAGCGGACGTTCGCAAAGGCCTCGAGCACACGCGGACGGCGGCGCATGCCCACGAGCCGATACCCACCGTCCAAGGCTCGACCGAAGACGACTTGGCAGTGGCCGAGAGCTCGAAACGCTGGCGCGATATGCGCCGGCGTCACACTGGGAACGTCGGTGCCAATGATGGCCACCGGTCCCGGCGGCAGCAGGTCCATGATGCGCTGCATGCGGCAGCCGAGGTCGCCATTGCCTTGGCGCACGCGGAGAATGCCGCGCGGCCAGCAACGGCTGCTCTCAGCCACGTCCGGCGTCACCGCCAGGATGGTCTGCCAGCGCGGATCGGGTGCCAAGCGCTGCAGCAGGGCGACCGTCGCATGGCGCGCAAAGCGCGTGGCGTTGGCGACACCTAGTGCGCGGGCAAGACGCGTCTTGACGGCGCCCGCCACCGGTGCCTTTGCCATCACCACCAAGCGACAGCGAAAGGGCTCCGCGCGGCGCCGCGGTGCCCCTCGCTCCTCAACGCGGCAGCCCATCGCTCGCATGGGTCGCGGGGCGCTCCTTGCCGTCAGACTTTGACGGGGACGAAGACATACCCGTTGCCGTCCTTCTTGATGGTGCCCGCACCTGGCATGCCGAAGTGATAGCCCGCAACCGTCGCCTTGTCGGCAATGACGCGGTCAAACATCTTGCGCCGATTGGTCTCCGCGAGCTGTCCGTCGGTGTCGAAGGCGGCACGCCACTCCGGGTGGGCGACGAACAGCGCGGGGATGTTGCTCACATCGCCGAGCACGATGAGCTGTTTGCTGCCGGAGCCCAACTGATAGCTGGTGTGGCCGGGAGTATGACCGAAGGTGGCGATCGCCCGCACGCCCGGCACGATTTCCTTGTCGCCTTCGAAGGGCTTGATGTTCTTCCAGCCGGGAAACACCGCCTGGATCCGCTTGGCGGCGCCGGCGGTCGTGGCGGGATCGGTCCAATACTTGTAGTCCACCGCGGGCACGTGGATTTCCGCATTCGGGAAGATCGGCGCGTTGGTGTCCTTGGCCATCAACCCGGTGATGTGGTCGGGATGAAAATGCGTGATGACGATAGTCTTGATCTGCGCGGGGTCGAGGCCGGCCGCTTGCATGTTTTTGGTCGCAAGCGCGCCCGCCTTCGGGAACACCTGATTGCCCGTGCCGGCATCGAACAGGATCACCTGACCCTTTGTGCGCACAGCGGTCACGGTGAAGGTAATTGGCACGAACTCGTCGGTCAGGCCGCCCGCCTTAAGTGCCGCTTTCGCCTCGTCGATCGACGCGTTCTTGATGAAGCCAGGGTCGTGCGCCTTCTCCCAGATGCCATCGTACATCTGGATGACCTCAAGGTCCCCGACTTTGAACTTTGTGAACCCCTTCTCGACCAAGTTGGGGTCGGGCTTCTGCGCGACGGCGGGTCCTATGAACTCCAACGGCCCGTCGAGCCCGAAGGCGGCCGCGGCACTAGCGGCTGAAATTACCAGACCACGGCGCGAAATGCTGTGCATGGATGCCTCATAGAGCTTTTGCCAACGTCGAAAACCTCTCGATAGACGTTTACCGCAGGGACACCATCCGCTTTCACAGAGAATTGATGCTGCACTGCGGCGCCCGGATCAGCCGTAGATGCGGGCGATGACATGGATGGGCACCCGCAACCCCCAAAGCGTCAAGCAGAACAAGTTGCGCGCGCCACGACGCAAGTAACCCTCACGGCGAAATCGCTCCGCGCTCGTCACCGCCTCTGTCCGCAGCAGGACAACGCGACCGCGTCCCAGACGGCGCACGAGGTCCACATCCTCCATCAACGCGAGGGGGCGATACCCGCCGATTTCCTCGTAGAGTCGCTTGGGGATCAACAAACCCTGATCGCCGTAGGGAACCCGCAAGGTCGCACAGCGCAACGCCACCAGTCTCTCGAGCACGCGCGGGCGTGCGCCCCTATCATTGAGCGCAAAGCGAAAGGCCGCAGCCGCAGGCGGCAGCTCCTGCCGATCGACGGCCAGCATGAAGGTGTTGACCTCATGCTCCCAACCAGAGGCGAGAGCCGTGTCGGCATGCAGGAATAACAACCAGGGAAAGCGAGCGCGCGCTGCGCCGGTTTTGAGCTGATGCCCCCGCCCCGGGGTCACCTGCACCAGACTGGCCCCGGCGTGCTCGACGATCTCGGCGGTACGATCACTCGACCCGCCGTCGACAACCAGCACTTCGCGGACGAGCCCCGCCACCGCAGCAGGCACGAGCGCGCTCAGCGTTTCTGCGAGCGTCGCCTCTGCGTTGAGGGTTGGAATGATCACGGAGATCATGGGCTGAACCTCGATGGGTGAGCCAAGTATAGGGTCGGCGCATAGGGTCGGCTGGCGTTTCCCCGTTCAAAGCCTGCTGTGTTCGAGTTAAGTTCACGTATTGTTCTTGCTTCAGCGCGTCGCCGTGATTACACTCCTTCGCAGCGACTGGCTGAGGGAGCGGCGATAAGAACTCCTAAGGCCGAAGGGAACTTGAGGCAGCAGGGGCGGACAACCCCGGGGGAGAACCCCAGGATGAGAACCCCAAGAAGCGAACCAAACGCGCATCGTCAGCGGGAAGCCCAGGGGCAACTCCAGAAGATCGCAAGAAGAACCCAAGAGCCTAGCCAAGAACGCAGCCAAGAAAGCACCCAAGAAAGGACCCAAGTCAAAAGTGAAGAAAGGAGAGCACAGAGTGGTTGACGACCAAGGGACGCGACCGCGCGGGCGCAACGAGCCTGGCTCTCGCGACCTCATCGAGTTGGAAAGGCGCCGCGGACGTGGTGCCCGTTCGAACCGGGTCGGCCGTTTCGAGAGCGAACAGCGTGAGGCCTTCGATGACGGCTGGGAGAGCCTCGGCGAACTCGACGCCTTCAAGACGGATGTGTACCGCGAGACGGCAAAGAGCATTATCGCGCGCAACGACAGTCCCGACGTGGGCTTTGAGCAGTCCATCAATCCCTACCGTGGTTGCGAGCACGGCTGCATCTATTGCTACGCCAGGCCGACGCATTGTTTTCTTGGCCACTCGGCAGGGCTCGATTTTGAGACCAAGCTCTACGCCAAGGTGAACGCGGCGGAGCTGCTGGAGCGCGAGTTGGCGGACCCGCGCTACGTACCCAAGTACATCGCGCTCGGCGCCGTCACCGACCCTTATCAGCCGATCGAGCGTGAACAGCGCATCACGCGCGCGGTGCTCGAGGTGCTCGACCGGACCAATCATCCGGTCGGCATCGTCACCAAATCGGCGTTGGTGACGCGCGACATCGACATTCTTGCGGCGATGGCGCGGCGCAATCTCGTCAAGGTGGCCGTATCCGTCACCACCCTCGACCGCACGATTGCCCGCAAGATGGAGCCAAGAGCGGCAACACCACCACGCCGGCTCGAAGCCATCAGGGCCCTGAGCGCGGTGGGCGTGCCAGTGGCAGTTATGGTGGCTCCCATCGTACCGGCCATCACCGACAGCGAGATTGAGCGCATCTTGACTGCGGCCCACACGGCCGGGGCCCGCGAGGCGGGCTACGTGCTGCTGCGATTGCCCCTGGAGATCAAGGACCTCTTTCGCGAATGGCTTGCGACCGAGTTTCCCAATCGGGCAGCACACGCCATCAACATTCTGCGTTCGATGCACGGGGGCAAAGACTACACGCCCGAATGGGGCGTGCGGCAGCGCGGCAGCGGCCCCTACGCCGAGCAGATCAACGCCAGATTTCGCTTGGCGGTAAAACGCTTGGGCTTCAACGAGTGGACGGCCAAGTTGCGCACGGATCTCTTCCAGCCGCCGGTGGCAACCGGCGGCCAGCTCAAGCTCCTTTGACAGCAGCGGCCGATCCCGCGAAGGTCACCCCGAGAGGGAGGGGTGATTCGCATCATGAGAGCGACCTTCGAGCTGGAGGCAATCGAGCTCGAGTTGGGCGGCGGGCCGATCGCCGGCGTCGACGAATCGGGCCGCGGGCCTCTGGCCGGTCCGGTCGTTGCAGCCGCCGTCGTGCTCGATCCTGCGTTCATCCCCGACGGCATTGCCGATTGCAAGGGGCTCGATGCCAAAGGGCGCCAATCCGTTTATCAGGCGATCGTTGCCACCGCACAGGTCGGCATCGGCGTTGCCAGCGTCGAGCGCATCGATGCCGACAACGTCCTCAGCGCCTCGTTGTGGGCCATGGCGCAGGCCGTGGCGCGGCTTGCAGACCTCCCGCGGCTCGTCCTCGTCGACGGCACCAAGGCCCCGCATCTTGGCTGCGCAACCCGGGCAATTGCACAAGGCGATGCCAAATGCCTGTCGATCGCCGCCGCTTCGATCATTGCCAAGGTCGTGCGAGATGCCATGATGGCCGAGCTCGCGCGTGACTACCCACACTATGGCTTTGACCGTCACAAAGGCTATGGCACGCGGGAACACCATGCCGCTATTGCCAGGCACGGCGTCACCCCGCATCACCGGCGCTCGTTCCGTCCGGTGCAGTTGGCCCTGGGGCTCGCGTAACGACGATACCGGCAGTGTGGTGGCGTCCTCGACAAATGCGTGGCGGAGGGGCTAGGGACAGGAGGCCATGATCGAGCGCCTCTACAACTGGATGATGGGTATGGCGGGTCACGACCGGGCCCCACAGGCGCTGTTTTGGATCGCGTTTGTCGAGAGCTCGGTCTTTCCCATCCCCCCAGACGTGATGCTGATCCCGATGGTCCTGGCGCGACGCTCCCGCGCCTGGGTTTACGCCACCATCGCAACCGCTGGCTCCGTCATCGGCGGCCTGGCCGGCTATGCGATCGGCTACTATCTCTTCGAGGTGATCGGCGAGCCGATCTTGAAGTTCTACGGCTATGGCGAAAAGTATGCGCAAATGCAGATGCTGTTCGATGCTTGGGGCCCTTGGATTCTGATCGCCAAGGGCTGGACCCCCTTTCCCTATAAAGTCCTGACCATTGCCGCGGGGGTGTTCAAGATGAGCCTTGGCCCCTTCATCTTGGCCAGCATCGTCGCCCGCGCCATGCGCTTCTATCTCGTGGCCGGCCTGCTCTACTGGTTTGGCACGCCCATCCGCGACTTCATCGAAAAACGCCTCACCCTCGTCACCACGGCGTTCGTCGTTCTGTTGGTGGGCGGGTTCGTTGCCATCCGCTACGCCTTCTGAGCGCGTTGCCATGCGACTCACCAGTCCACCATTGCTGCGATCTTCATCCGGGCGCACGGGCCTCCTCGTGCTATTGGTGGCCGTGGCAGTGATCCTCACGGCCCTCGCCTTCGAGTATCTCGGTGG
>Ga0075434_100001124_pt1 | contig 21997 bp, 22 predicted proteins | sample RhiMethybrSRZTD3_FD_75298 | JGI IMG/M metagenome (GOLD analysis project Ga0075434, IMG submission 75298) | Populus rhizosphere microbial communities from Tennessee, USA - Rhizosphere MetaG P. TD hybrid SRZTD3 | ecosystem: Host-associated > Plants > Roots > Rhizosphere > Soil | place: USA... | reverse complement strand
TGATTCAGAAGATGACCGACGAGCAGTGGTACGCGATCATGGACGTCCACGTGACCGCGCCGTTCCGGATCCTCCGGGCCTTCGCCCCCTACCTCCGGTCGCAGTTCGAGGCGGAAGCCAAGCGCGGAGAGCGTGTCGTCCGGAAGGTCGTGCAGGTCTCCTCGACCTCGGGGGTGCGCGGCAACGCGGGCCAGGTCAACTACTCCTCCGCGAAGGCGGCGGTGACCGGCATGACCCGCACGCTGGCCAAGGAGTGGGGCCGCTACGCGGTCACCGTGAACTGCGTGGCCTTCGGCTACGTGCAGACGCGCCTGACCAAGCCGCTCGCGGAGGGCGAGGCGGGCACCATCGAGGTCGCGGGCCGCCAGGTGAAGGTGGGGGTGCAGGGCGCGCGCATCGCGGCGATGAACCAGATGATCCCGCTCGGCCGCGGCGGGCTACCCGAGGAGGCGGCGGGCGCGATCTACCTCTTCTGCAGCCCGGACAGCGACTTCGTCAGCGGCCAGACGCTCGTCGTCACCGGCGGCGCCTGAGCGGAGGCCCCCGTGTCCGGACCGCTCAGCGGCGTGCGGGTGGTGGACTGCACGACGGTGGTGCTGGGCCCGTGGGCGGCCCAGCAGCTCGGCGACCTCGGCGCCGACGTGATCAAGGTGGAGCCACCCGAGGGCGACACCACCCGGCAGCTCGGCCCCATGAAGAACCCCGGCATGGGCGCCTTCTACCTCGCGGTCAATCGCAACAAGCGCTCGATCGTGCTCGACCTCAAGCAGCCCGCCGCGCGCGACGTGCTGCTCCGCCTCGCCCGCGACGCCAACGTCCTGCTCCACAACTACCGCCCCCAGGCGGCGCGGCGGCTCGGGATGTCATACGAGGCGTTCCGCGCGGTCAACCCCGGCATCGTGTACGTCGGCACCTACGGGTTCCGCGCCGCGGGCCCCTACGGCGACAAGCCGGCCTACGACGACATCATCCAGGCCGCTTCCGGGATCGCCTCGCTCCAGGCCTCGATCGTGGGCGAGCCCCGCTACGTTCCCACCATCGTGGCGGACAAGTCGAGCTCGATGACGGTGCTGGCCGCGGTGCTCGCCGCCCTCTACCATCAGGCGCGCACCGGCGAGGGCCAGGAGGTCGAGGTGCCGATGTTCGAGAGCATGGCGGCCTGGGTCATGGTGGAGCACCTCTACGGGGAGACCTTCAGGCCGGCGCTCGACACCATCGGCTACAAGCGGATCCTCAACCCGAACCGGCGCCCGTTCAAGACCAAGGACGGCTACCTGGCGATCCTCCCCTACACCGATCAGAACTGGCGGGACTTCTTCACCCTCACCGGCCGCGGGGACCTGCTCGACGATCCGCGCTTCAAGACGCTGGGGACGCGGCTGCGCCACATCGAGATCCTCTACGGCGAGGTGGGAGCGGTCGCCGTCACGCGGACGAACGCGGAGTGGCTGGCCGACCTCGACCGGCTCAACATCCCGGCGATGAGCGTGAACTCGCTCGAGTCGCTGCTGCACGACCCGCATCTCGAGGCGGTGGGGTTCTGGCAGACAGTGGACCACCCGACCGAGGGTCCGATGCGGCTGCCCGGGCTGCCGGCCAGCTACGGCAAGACCCCGGGCGCGATCCGTCGCCTGCCGCCCCGCCTGGGCGAGCACAGCGCGGAGGTGCTCCGCGAGATCGGCCTGGGCGAGGACGAGGTCGCCGCGCTCCTCGCCTCCGGCGCCACCCGCGCCTCGGTTACTCCGCCGCCGGCCGGCGGCTGACGCTGGATCGCCCCAGCCCCTGGTCGAGGCGAAGGCGCTCGCCGCGCTGGAACTGGGCGATGCGCGCCTGAGCCGTCTCTTCGTTGATCCGGGTGATGCAGTACCGGAGGGCTTCGCGCTCGACCTCCGCCGCGGCTTCGAAGTCACCCAGCTCCGCGAGCGCCGCCGCGAGCGTCTCCAGGAACATGCGGTGCTTCCAGTTGATGGTGAGCTCCCTCGTCGCCCGCGCCCGCGCAATCGCGGCGGCCGCGTCGCGGACGGCGGCTTCCCCGTCGCGGTAGGCGGGATCGGGGCACGTGGCGAGCAGGCCCGCGCGGGCGCGGAGCGCCCAGGCAAACCCGGGGTCGAGCTCGACCGCGCGGTCGAAGCGCGTCGACGCCTTCGCGTACATCTCGCTCCAGTGCCACCAGAGACCCATGCCGAGATGGGCCTCGGCATCGCCGGGATCGCGCGCGATCGTGGCCTCGAAGCGGCGGACGACTCGGCGCGTCTTCTCGTCGAACAACATCAGGACCTCGACGTGATCGGTCAACGCAGCACCGCCCGCGTCGCCTCCAGGGCCTCGCGCGCCACGTCCGCGGCGGGGCGCTTCCACGCCGCGGGATTGGGCGCCTCGTAGCTCGCGTAGCCCGCGTAGCCCCTGCTCGCGAAGGCAGCGAAGAACTCCTTGAACGGCACGCTCCCCTGGCCGGGGGGCAGGCGATCGAGCGCCTTGCCCAGCTCGAGGCCGGTGCGCGGCACGTCGCTGTACTGCACGTAGGCGATCTCCTCGGGCCGCAGGTCGTCGAGGTCGCGCGGGGTCGCGCCGGTGCGGCCGAGGTGGTAGGTGTCGAGCAGGAGCCCGACGCTCGGGTGCCCCGCCCGGGTCACGATCTCGCGCATGGGGCCGAGCGCGTTGAGCTGCTCGGCCTGCGAGTTGAACTCCACCGCCACCCGCACCCCGTGCTCGCGCGCGATGTCGCCGACCTCGCGCACGCTCCGCGCCGCCTCTCCCGCGTCGCCGCGCTCCCGGTTGACCGCGCTCATCACGGTCGGGCAGTCGAGCGCCTTGGCGCGGGCGCACTGCTCTCCGAACACGCGCAGGAGACGCGCCCGCTCCGCCCCGGTGGCCCAGACCCAGCCCAGCTCCACGCCCACGCAGGCCACCGGCAGCCCGGAGGCGCGGACCAGGGCCAGCATCTGGTCGGGAGACTGGCCGGCCTGGGCGGCCCGCTCGAAGTCGAGGCGGCGCAGCTCGACCGCGTCCCAGCCCGTGCGCTTGATGATGCCGAGCGCCTCGGGGAGCGGAGTGGTGTCGAGGGTCCACGTGTGCAGCGACAGGCGCCAGGTCATGGGGTCATCTCCTCGGGGGCGGCGGCTCGTCCCCGCCCGCCTCGCCGGCAGCGCCCGGCAGCTCGAATGCCTCGGCGAGCAGCTCGTAGGAGCGCAGCCGCGCCTTGAAGTCGTGGGTGATCGTCACCACCACCAGCTCGTCGGCCTGGTAGTCGGCGGCCATGGCGAGGAGCCGCTCGCGCACCTGGTCGGGCGTGCCCACCACGCTGCGGCGGGCGGCGTGCTGGGCGATGGCGAGCTCCTGGGCGTTGTAGGGATAACCCTCCGCCTCCTCCACCGAGGGGTACGGGGCGGGCCGGCCGGTGTACAGGCGCACGATGAAGAGATCGCGGCTCCGCGCGAGCCGCCGCGCCTCGTCTTCCGTCTCCGCGCAGACCGCGAAGATCGCCACGCTGCTGCGCGGCGCGGGCAGGTCGGGCGACGGACAGAAGCGCGCGCGGTAGGCGCGAGTCACCTCGGCCCCTCCGTGCTCGTTGATGAAGTGGGCGGAGCAGAACGCCTGGCCGAGCTGCGCGGCCAGGAGCCCGCTCTCGTCGCTCGAGCCCAGGAGCCACAGCTCGGGCACGCTCGGTCCCGACGGCATCGCGTGCACGCCGCGCCACGGGTGCTCGGCGGCCAGGTCGTCGTGGAGGAAGGCGACCAGATCCTGGATCTGCCGCGGGTAGTGCTCGATGCCGAGGGGGCCCGCGCCGTAGCGCAGGATGCGCGCGGTGCGCTGGTCGCTGCCCGGGGCCCGCCCGACGCCGAGATCGATGCGCCCGGGATGGAGGGTCTCGAGCATCCGGAACTGCTCGGCCACCTTGAGCGCGCTGTAGTGCGGGAGCATGACCCCGCCCGAGCCCACCCGGATGCGGCTCGTCACCGCGGCGACCTGCGCGATCAGCACCTCGGGGCTCGCGCCGGCCAGGCCCGGAGTGGAGTGGTGCTCGGCGAGCCAGTAGCGATGGAAGCCCCAGCGGTCGGCCGCGCGGGCCAGCTCGAGCGTCTCGTGGACCGCGTCGGCGGGGGTGCCGCCGCTCCGCACCGGCGACTGGTCGAGGATGCCGACGCGCATCGAGGCTAGTTGATCCGCTTGGCGCGGCCCGACCACTCCCGATCGCGTAGGACGAACTTCTGGATCTTGCCGGTGGAGGTCTTGGGCAGGTCGCCGAAGGCGACCGCGGCGGGAGCCTTGAAGCTCGCGATGTGCCGCTTGCAGAACTCGATGATCTCCGCCTCGGTCGCGTGCTGGCCCGGCTTCAAGGTCACGAAGGCCTTGGGCCGCTCGCCCCATTTTTCATCCGGGATGGCGACCACCGCGCACTCCATCACCGCGGGGTGCCGGGCCACGCATTGCTCGACCTCGATGGTGGAGATGTTCTCGCCCCCCGAGATGATGATGTCCTTCTTGCGGTCCCGTAGCTCCACGTACCCGTCGGGATGCCACACCCCGATGTCGCCCGAGTGGAACCAGCCGCCCCGGAAGGCCTCCGCGGTCGCCTCCGGCTGCTCGTAGTAGCCCTTGGCCACGTTGTTGCCGATCATGATCACCTCGCCCAGGGTCTCGCCGTCGCGCGGCACGTCGCGCATCTCCCCGTCCACCACCCGCACGAGGTCGAAGAGCGCGTAGCCCTGTCCCTGCCGCGCGGCGAGGCGCGCCTGCTCCTCGGCGGAGAGCGCGTCCCACTCCGCGTGCCAGCCGCAGACGGTGTGGGGGCCGTAGGTCTCGGTGAGGCCGTAGACGTGCACCGGCTTGAAGCCGAGCTCCTTGAGCTTGCCGAGCAGGGTCGGCGAGGGCGGCGCGCCCGCCACCGTCACCGTCACCGGCCGCGCCAGCTTGTGGGCCTTCGGGTCGTTCACCACCCCGATCTGCACGGTGGGGGCCCCGTTGTAGTGGGTGATCCCCTCCGAATCGATCAGCGCCCAGATGCGCGCCGGCTCCACCTTCCGCAGGCAGACGTGCGTGCCGGCCACCGCGGTGACCGCCCACGTGAAGCACCAGCCGTTGCAGTGGAACATGGGCAGGGTCCAGAGGTAGGTCGTGTCGAAGCTCATCGCGGTCTCGACGATCTCGCCGATCGCGTTCACCCACACCCCGCGGTGCGAGTACATGACCCCCTTGGGCCGGCCGGTGGTGCCCGAGGTGTAGTTGATCGAGATCGTCTCTTCCTCGTCCTCCAGCCAGCTCTCGAGGGGCGCGGGCGAGCCCCCGGCGAGGAAATCCTCGTAGGGATCGCCGGGGGCGCCGGTGTCGTCGATCCGCACCACGGTCAGCGCGCCGAGGTCGAGCGGCTTGATCAGGCCCTCGAGCTCCGCGTCGACGAACAGGAAGGTCGAGCCGGAGTGCTGGAGGATGTAGCCGATCTCGTCGGAGGAGAGCCGCGTGTTGATCGCCACCAAGACCCCGCCCGCGGCGGGCACGCCGTAGTGTGCCTCCAGCATCGCAGGAACGTTGGGGCAGAGGAACGCCACGCGATCGTGCTTCCGCATGCCCGCCGCGCGGAGGGCGGACGCCAGCCGGTTCACCCGCTCGCCGAGCTGCCGGTAGGTGTAGCGCCGCGTCCCGTGCACCACCGCCGTCTTGTCGGGAAAGACGCAGGCGCTGCGGACGAGGAAGCTCACCGGCGTGAGCTCGGTGCGGGAGACCTTGTGATGCTTCATCGCGGACCGCCTCCGATGGGTGGGGGTGTTCGTCGCCGACAGCAGTGTACCCAAGCGGTTCCGGAATGGCGAGGGGCTGCTACAATGCCCCGCCATGGCCTGGGACGAGCGGATGAAGGATTTCCACGCCCGGCTCGCCGGCTGGCCGACCAAGCGCTAGGCGCGCCCTCGTTGCCTTTCGCCTCGCTGTCCCTGACCTGGCTGGTGGGCGCGGCGGTCATCGCGGCGGCGTGCTTCGTCCAGGGGCTCGCCGGCTTCGGCATCGGTCTGGTGTCGCTCGCCTTCCTGCCCCTGCTCATGTCGCCCGCCGACGCGATCGTGCTGATCACCCTCTACGCGACCGTCTTCACCGTGATCATCTTCCTGCCGCTGCGCCGCGACTTCACGCTCCACGGCATGGTGGAGCTCGTGGTGGGCTCGGTGGTGGCGACGCCGGCCGGCGTCTGGCTCCTCGCCGTGCTGCCGCCCACCACCCTGACCCGGCTCATCGGCCTGGTGCTGCTGCTCATCGTGGGGCTCGAGTGGCTCGGGCTCTATCCCGAGCTCCGCGGCCGGGGCTGGGGCCTGGCCGCCGGCCTCATCGCGGGCCTGCTGGGCGGCGCGATCGGCACGCCCGGTCCCGCGGTGATCCTCTACGCGGCGGCCCAGGACTGGAGCGCGCGCACCGTGAAGGCCAACATCCAGGCCTTCCTGATCGTCAACCAGGCGGTCATCCTGATCGGCTACTGGTGGGCCGGGCTCCTCGACCGGGAGGTGTGGCGCCTCACCTGGCTCTACGCGGTGCCCGCGGTGGTCGGCCTCGCCGCCGGCATGCTCCTCTTCAACCGGCTCGATCGCGCGCGCTTCCGGCGGGTGGTCTTCGCGGTGCTCTTCGTCTCGGGCCTGGTGCTGCTGATCCGCGGCTGATCCGGAGCCGGGCGGCTCAGGGGGCGGGGCGAATCTCCATCGAGCGGATCAGGCCCCCCTCGATGCGGTACACGTGCTGCACCATCTCGTCCTTGAGGAGCGCGCCGGCCCGGTCACGGACCACCTGCCGCACGTCCACCGCGATCCGGCCGTCCGCCTCGGTGGTGAAGGCGCGCGGCTCGACGTGCGGATCGATCGAGCCCCACTGCCGCGTCCAGTACTCGCGCACCGCGCGGTGGCCGTGGACGCGCCCGCCCTCCAGGCCGTTCGGCCAGTCCACGTCGGCGTGCATCAGGGCCAGCACCGCGTCGACGTCGCGCGCGTTGAACGCGGCGTAGGTCTGCTCGAGCAGCGCGGCGGCCGGGGTGCCCACGTCCAGCACGTGGGTGCGATCGCGGCCCTCGCCGGTGCGGCGAAACCCGAAGCGCTCGTAGAGGCGCGCCGCGGTGAGGTTGGTGGTGCGCAGGTGCAGCCGGGCGAACCGGCCGCGGGCCGCCTCGACCACGTCGGCCACGAGCTGCTCGCCGATGCCGCTGCGCCGGTGCGAGACCCGTACGTAGAGGTGGCGCACTCGGCCGATCGCGGGGTCGCCCGCGTGCGGATCCACGTTCAGCCCGCACACCCCGACCACCTCGTCGCCGACCCGCGCCACGAAGAGGACCTCGCCCGGCCGGTCGAAGCGGTTGGCGCCGCTCTCCCACTCCTCCACCAGGCGGCGGACGAACCGGAAGCCCTGCCGCTCGCTCTCCGTGAGCAGCGGGCCGAGGCGCTCGGCCGGCGCGTCGATCACCCGCTCGATGGCCGCGCGCATCGTCCCGCGGTCAGTCCAGGCCCCAGGTACGCACCTGCCGGGGCACCACGCGGAACATCACGCGATCCGCCGGCATGGCCCGCCCGCCCCAGTACCCCTCGAGGTGGGGGTGATACTTGTCGACGATGCGGGTGACCAGCCGCCGGCGCTCCGCGCTCTCGTCGAGGAACTCGGCGCGGCCGCGGATCGCCACCCCCTTGATCTCGTCGCCCCTCGCGCCGCTCTCCGCCACCAGGTGCAGGCGCGGATCGCGGCGGAGGTTTCGCACCTTCTGCAGGCCGTCGACGCTGATCAGGGTGAGGGCGGCCGGATCGTGGAGGAACCACATCACGGTGATGAGCGGGGCCCCGTCGGGATTGAGGGTGGCGAGCAGGATGATGTCCTTGGTGTCGAGGAATCGCTGGACGCGCGGGTCGTCGAAGGTCATGGGGCGATCCACACCTTCATGAAGGTGTTGTTGTCGTAGGTGGTGAGCCCGGGCTTGTAGTTGCGGAGCTTCTTGTCCTTGAAGAACCAGCCCTCCACCCACCCGACCGCGGTCGAGGCGTGGTCGCCCCGGGCGAGTAGGTAGCGCTGCAGCTCCCAGTAGGCCAGCCTGCGCTTCTCCCGGTTGGTCTCCTTGAGGGCGCGCTCGCTCAGCTCGTCCACTTTGGGGTCGCTGTACTGCCCGTAGTTGCTCCCCGAGTCGGTGGTGTAGGAGATGTGGAAGACTCCGCTCGGCTCGTTGATGTCCATCGCCCGGTCCTGGCTGGCGATGATCGTGAAGTCGCCCTTGCCGAAGGCGGCGTAGCCCGCCGCGCTCTCGTGGGTCTTCATGGTCCCCCGGATACCGATCTTGCGGAGCTGGGCGATCACGAGCTGACCGCGGTCGACGTAGTTGCCGACCTGGCGCACCGCGACCTCCACGTCGAGGCCGCCCGGGTAGTGCTTCTCCACGAGCTTCTTCGCCTCCGCGATGTCGGCGTCCTTGGGCTGGCGGCAGCCCGGCGCCCGGTTGACCTCGTCGAGCGGCAGGGCGAAGTCGCCCACGAGCTTCGGGTCGAGGATCGCGCACGGCACCCCCGCGCCCTCGAGGGCCTTGGCCACCAGCTCCTGCCGGTCGATGGCGAGGTTCACCGCCCGGCGCATGTCGGGGTTGTCGAAGGGCGGCTTCTTGGCGTTCAGGTAGACGAAGAACACGGTGTTGATCGGGGCCTGGTAGATGTCGACGTCGGTGCGCGCGCGCCCGAGCTCGTCGGCCTGGGTCTTGCGCATCGGCGGCCACGCGTCCCACAGCATGACCTTCGAGGCCTTGGCCGCCGCGAGCTGGGTGGGTCCGCCCACCAGGATGAACTGCTTGACCCCGTCGAGGTAGGGCAGGCCGGGGATGAAGTAGCTCGGGTTCTTCTCCCACTCGATCACGCTGCCGCGCTCGTACTTCTTGAACTTGAACGGCCCGGTGCCGATCTGGGCCTCGGGGGCGTTGAGGTCGCCGTACTTGGCCAGCACGTGCTTGGCCGCCACCCGGCACCACGCCGACGCGACCGAGGGCAGGAAGGGCGCGGCCGCGAACTTGAGCTTGAACTCGACGGTGTTGGGATCCACCGCCTCCACGCTCGCCACCATGGGCTTGAGCGCGGCCCCGCACTTCGGGCTCCGGAACTCGGGATTGAGCAGGCGGTCGAACGAGGCCTTCACGTCCGCCGAGCTGAAGGGCTGGCCGTCGTGCCACTTCACGTTCTTCCGCAGGTGAAAGGTGTAGGTGCGGCCGTCGGGCGACGCGGTCCACCGCTCCGCCAGGTCGCCGATGATCTTGCTCGGCTCGTCCGGGTCGTACTGGAGCAGCCCGCTGTAGATACCGGCGGTCGCCTGCTGGACGACGAGCGGCGACTCGGCGTGGACGTCGAGCCGTCCGGGATCGCCGTAATCGAACCACGTCAGGATGCCGCCCGCGCGCGGCTTCTCCTGGGCGGCAGCCGGCGCGGCGGCCGGGCCGAGCGTGAGGAGGAGGGCGGCGATCAGGGCCGCGGGGCGTTGGCGGGTCCAGAGGCTCGTCGGCATCGCGATCGCTCCTTTGCGGGTGCGCTAGCCCAGGCCGCCGCGGAGGCGTGGATCCGTCAGGTCGCGGATCGAATCGCCCAGCAGGTTCAGGCCGAACACGGCCAGGCTGATGGCCAGTCCGGGGAAGAATACCATCCACGGCGCGGTTTCCAGCGCCTGGATCCCCTGCGCGAGCATGCCGCCCCACGAGGGCTCGTCGGGCGGGGCCCCCGCGCCGATGAAGCTCAGCGAGGCCTCCACCACGATCGCGTAGGAGATGTTGGTGGTGACGAGCACGATGTAGCTCGCGAGGCAGTTGGGGATCAGGTGGCGGAACACTACCCGGGTCCGCGACGCGCCCGAGGCCTCCGCCGCCTCGATGAACGGGGTCGCCGCCACCCCGAGCGCGACCGAGCGCACCGTGCGCACCGCGGTGGGGGTGAGCAGGATGACCAGGGACAGGATCACGTTGTTCACCGACTGACCGAGCGCGGCCATCAGCGACAGGGCCAGGATGATGGGAGGCAGGGCCATCAGGCAGTCGACGACGCGCTGGCTACCGGTATCGGTCGCCCCGCCCACGTAGGCGGTCACCACGCCCCAGAGGGCGCCCAGGCTGATGCCGAACACCACCGAGACCAGGCCCACGTAGAGTGAGAGCCGCGCGCCCCAGATGATCCGGCTCAGCACGTCGCGGCCGACCTGATCGGTGCCCATCGGGAACTCGCGGCTCGGAGCCACGTAGGTCGCGAAGCCGGTCTCCTTGGGGCCGTGGGGCGCGAGCCGCGGGGCGAGCAGGGCCACCACGATGAGGACCAGCACCACCACCGCCCCCGCCGCGCCGAGCGGCTGCCCGCGCACGAAGCGCGCGACCATGCTCACCCGCGCCTCACGCGTAGCGGATGTGTGGGTCGAGCCACGCGTAGAGCAGATCGATCGCGAGATTCACCGCGAGGAACACGAGCGCCATCACGAACACCATCGCCTGGACGGTCGGATAGTCGCGCTGGCTCACCGCCTGGACGAGGGCGCTGCCCATGCCCGGCACCACGAAGATGATCTCCATAATCACGAGGCCGCCCAGGAGCCGTCCGCCCCACCAGCCGATGAAGGTGACCACCGGCAGCAGCGAGTTGCGCAGGGCGTGGCGGTAGATCACCACGCGCTCGGCCAGGCCCTTGGCCCGCGCGGTGCGCACGTAGTCCTGGCGTACCACCTCGAGCATCTGCGAGCGGGTCAGCCGGGTGATCGGCGCGCTGATGTAGTAGGCCTGGGCGAGCGCGGGCCAGATGAGCTGCTTGAGGTTCTCCACCGGGTCCTCCCGGAACGACACGAACTCGAGCGGGGGCAGCCAGTGGAAGAGCCGCACCAGACCGTAGAGGATGAGGGCCCCGGTGAAGAACAGCGGCAGGCTGAGCCCGCTCAGGCTGACCAGTCGCGCGAGGTAGTCGACGGGCCGGTTCTGCCGCACCGCCGAGATCACTCCGAGCGGAATCGCCCACACCACCGCGAGCAGCAGGGTGAGGCCGGCCAGCTCCATGGAGCGGGGAAACCGCTCGCGCAGGATGTCCGCCACCGGGCGGCGCTGCACGTAGGACTGCCCGAAGTCGCCGCGCGCCGCGCCCGCGATCCAGTCGAGGTACTGGGTGGCGATCGGGCGCTCGAGGCCCAGCTCCCGGCGGATCTGCTGGATCTGCTTCGCCTGCACCGCGCTCGACTCGGAGCCGGTCTGGTAGACGAGGATCTCCGCGATGTCCCCCGGCACCAGCCGCATCAGCACGAAGATCAGGATCGAGGCCCCGATCAGCGTGGGCACGAACAGGGCGAGCCGCCGCAGGACGTAGGTCGACACCTCAGAGCCGATGCCGCCGGATGGTCTTGGCCATCGCCTCCGGGCTGAAGCCCAGCTGCAGGAGCGCGGCGCCCAGGTCGAAGGACTCGCGGTAGGCCGCGATCCGCCCGCCGCGCTTCTCGAAGAAGCTCATGCCGCGGAAGCGCACCGCGCGGCCGGCGCTGCGGGGGATCGCGTCGGAAACCGTGTAGCCGAAGGTCCACTCGGCGGCCGCGCCGGTGTCGGTCTCCACCACCGTCTCCATCGTCCAGCGGTAGTCGCGGCCCTCCCGGAACATGCGCTCGAACATCGCGAGCAGGGCGTCGGGACCCGTGTGCCCGCCGAAGAAGGTGTCGTGGTAGGACCCGTCGGGGGCGAAGCAGGCGACGAGGGCCGCCACGTCCTGCCGATTGAAAGCGCGCTCGAACTCCCGCACGATGCTCATGGTCGGTCTCCCTCGCGGCGCGGTCGCGCGCCCGGGCTCAGCGGATCACGAAGTGCAGGTGACGGTGGGCCTCCCGCAGGGCCGCCTCCGCCTCCGCGGGGCCGGCCGCGCGCGAGAAGATGAAGCCGAGGTAGCGCGAGCCCTCCGGCAGCGGTACCAGCTCCTGCCCCTTGTGCAGCGAGATCGTGACGTCCTCGATGAGAGGCACCGCGCGGGCCGCGTCGAGGCCGCGCACCTCCTCGAGGACGCCGCCGCGCGGGATCGGGATCATCATCACCGCGGCGGCCGCCTGCTCGCGCTCGAGCGAGTCCACCGGCCGCCCCAGGGCCCGTCGTAGAATTAGCTCCTCCAGCGAGAGCCCGGTGCCGAAGCGCAGGGTGCGCCCGCAGAGGCCGCCGATGGAGCGCGCCGCGATCTCCAGCACCACCGGCTCCAGCGCGCCCGCGGTCCCCGCGCGCAGGCGCAGCTCGCAGTGCACCGCGCCGTCGGTGAGACCGAGCGCGCGGGCGGCCCGCGCGGCCACGTCGGCCACCACGGCCTGGGTCGCGGCGGGCAGGCGCGACGGGGTCACGTAGAGCGTCTCCTCGAAGAAGGGCCCGTCGAGTGGATCGGGCTTATCGAAGAGGGCGAGGGTGCGGAGGACGCCGTCCTCGAGCAGGCCCTCGAGCGCGACCTCTCGGCCCGGCACGAAGCCCTCCACCAGGATGGTGTCGGTCCCCTCGCCCAGGGCGGCCACGTCGGGCTCGCGCAGGATGGCCCCGATGCGGGCGAAGGCGGCGACGAAGGACGCGGGGTCGTCGGCCCGGATGACCCCGCGGCTCGCGGAGAGCACGCGCGGCTTGAGCACGCACGGGTAGGCGACGCGCGCGGCCGCCGCCGCCCCGTCCTCGTCGACCCGCACTACCGTGAACGAGGGCGACGGCACCCCGGCCCGCGCGAGCCGCTCGCGCATCACCCGCTTGTCGCGGGTGGCCTGGGCGGCGGCGAGCGGGTTCACCCGCAGGCCGAGCGCCTCGCCGACCGCGGAGGCCACCACGGTGGTCGCGTCGTCGACCGGCACCACCGCGTCGATGGGCCGGCGCGCCGCGTAGCGCTGCATCTCGCGGGCCGCCGCGGCCGGATCGGAGAAGGGAAGCGTGAGGAGATGATCCGGGAACTCGCTCGCCATCACGTTCGGGCGATCCGACGCGATCACCAGGTCGACGTCGAGCGAGCGCGCCGCGTCGACGAAGTCCTCGGTCCGGTACGAGCTGGTGGGAATCAGGAGCAGGAGTCGCTGGGATGGCGCCATGGCCGCAGCGAGGCCGAGTTTATCACGGGGCGCGCGGCCGGCAGTTGCGGTATACATGAGAACCCGGCTCCCCGCCGGGATCCCGAAGACCAGAGGAGGCCACGGGTCATGCGCGTGGGCATCATGATCGAGGGACAGGAAGGGCTCACCTGGGAGCGCTGGCAGCGCCTCGTGCACGCGGCCGAGGACATGGGCTACGAGTCGCTCTGCCGGTCGGATCATCTCACCGGACTCTGGGGCGAATCCAAGCGGCCCTCGCTCGAGACGTGGACCTCGCTCACCATGCTGGCGGCCCGGACGCGCCGCATCCGCTTCGGGCCCATGGTCTCGCCGGTGACGTTCTACCACCCTGCCCTGCTCGCCAAGATGGCGGTGGCCCTCGACAACCTCTCGGGCGGGCGGATGGATCTGGGGCTGGGCGGCGGGTGGAACGAGCACGAGCACGCGATGTTCGGCATCCCGCTGCCGCCCATGAAGGAGCGGCTCGATCGTCTCGAGTGCGCGGCGCGCTACATCCGGGCCCTCGGGGTGGGCGAGCCGGTCACCCTCGAGCAGCCCTACTACCCGCTCCACAAGGCCGAGAACTACCCGCTGCCCACCTACGGCCGCCTGCGCCTCGTCATCGGCGGCCGCGGAGAGAAGCGCACCCTGCGCATCGCCGCCGAGTTCGCCGACGAGTGGAACGTCACGCGGGTGGATCCCGAGACCTTCCGGCAGAAGCGCGAGGTGCTGGCCAAGCACTGCGCGGCGGTCCGGCGCGATCCGGAGAGCGTCGCCCGCTCCCTCATGATCCCGCTCGCGATCGGCCGCGACCGCCACGACGTGGCCCAGCGCATCGCGGCGGCCCGCGCCACCTTCCCCCAGATGCCGGCCGACGAGGAGGCGTGGCGCGGGCAGAGCTTCCTGGTGGGCACGCCCGACGAGGTGGTCGACCAGGTCCGCGAGTGGGAGGAGGCGGGGGTGCAGCGGCTGCTGCTGCAGATGCTCGACCAGGAGGATCTCGCCGCCATCGAGCTGTTCGCCCGGCACGTCCTGCCCCGCGTGAGGTAGTGGGCGCCCTCCTCACCACCGACGGGCTCGTCGCGCTCGCCACGCTCTCCGCGATGGAGATCGTGCTGGGCATCGACAACGTGGTCTTCATCGCGATCCTGGTGGCCCGCCTGCCCGAGGGCCAGCGCGAGTTCGCGCGTCGCTTGGGCCTCGTCCTCGCGCTCGGCGTTCGTGTCGGCCTGCTCTTCACGATCTCGTGGATCATGGGGCTCACCGAGCCCCTCGTCTCCGTCCTCGGCCGCGGCGTCTCCGGTCGCGACGTGATCCTGCTGGGCGGCGGCCTCTTCCTCATCTTCAAGGCGACCCGGGAGATCTACGAGAAGGTGGAGGCGGATCCCCACGCGCAGGCGGCCGCGGGGGCGCGCGCCGCCTTCTTCTGGGTGCTCGTGCAGATCCTCCTGCTCGACATCGTCTTCTCGCTCGACTCGGTGATCACCGCGGTCGGCATGGCCAACCAGCTCTCGGTGATGGTCACCGCGATGGTGATCGCGATGCTGGTGATGCTGGTCTCGGCGGGCGGGGTCAGCCGGTTCATCGACCAACATCCGAGCCTCAAGATCCTGGCCCTGGCCTTCCTGCTCCTGATCGGGGTGATGCTGGTCGCCGAGGGCATGGGCACCCACGTGGAGAAGGGCTACATCTACTTCGCGATGGCCTTCTCCCTGCTCGTGGAGATGCTCAACATGCGCTACCGGGGCCGGCGGCGCGCCGGTCAGCGGGGCGATCCGAGCTGACGGAGCTGGCGCAGCGAGATCGCGTGGAGCGCCCACGCGAGCGGCACCAGGAACGCGGGCAGCCAGATGTAGGGCAGGTCTCCAATGAAGGTGGTGGGTGGGTCGGTCTCGAAGAGGCGGAAGCGCGTCGGGGCCGAGAGCTGGGCGTGCACCACCACGTTCAGCAAGATGACGATCCCGGCCCAGTTCCACCACCACGCCACCCGCGCCGGCCACGCGCGGCGGACGAAGCAGGCGTAGGCCACGAGCGGGGCGGTGAGCCCCACGAGGATGTCGACGTTGCGCCCGGTGAAGGTCATGATCTCGGGCGCCACCCCCGCCACCGCGAGCCGCCACAGCACGATCTCCACCGCCACGCGAAAGGTCTGCGCCGCGATCGGCCAGGACGCGGGGAGCGCGGCGAGGAGCGGGTCGAGGGGGCCGAGCGTGATCAGGGCGATCAGGGCGAGGAGCGGCGGGCCGATCGCGAGTAGCATGTGGGGCGGCAGCGCGTAGAAGTCCTCGAAGAACCCGTGGCCGGCCAGCGCCGCGGTGATCGCGAGCCAGCCGCCGAGCGCGACCCCGGCGAGCCGCACCCCGAGCATCGCGCGCGGCCCGACGCGGCGCGCCGCGCGAGCCGCGCCCCAGAGCACGAGGGCCAGCATGACCACCACCGTGACCACGAAGAGCCCGGTGACCTCGACCGGAGCGTCCGAGAGCATGCCCGCATGGATAGCACATCTTGCGTGTGAGCGTACGCCGACACGCGCGTCAGGCCGATGACACCGCGCTCGGCGCGGGCCGGCTATCTAGCGATCATTGCTGGCCGCGCGGACGCCCCCTGCACTGGCATCGCGATTGCTCCCCTCTCCTCCTCGCGGAGTCTCTTCCCGACAATGGCAAACCCGTCGCGAGACGGGGACGCAAAGCCGCGGGTCAGGTGATGATCCTGATAGCCGGGCTACCGAAGGAAGGGCGCACGAAAGCGCTCGTCGGGATCTGAATGCGCTCCGCGACAGGAGGATCCCGATGCGACAGTTCATGTCCCGCTTCATCGTGCGGCGGCTCGCCGCCCTCGCCCTCATCTTCGTCATTCCGATTCCCGCGGCCGCCGACGAGGCGATCATGGGGATCGACCAGTACAAGACGCCGAAGGCGCGGACCCTCGCCACCACCCACCAGGCGCTCCTGCAGCAGATGCGCGAGGAGATCTATCACTGCATGCCGTGGGTCGGCGTGCAGAAGGCGGGCATCGGCTTCCGCCAGCCCAAGGGGGCGACGGAGGACGACCGCTACCTCTCGGTGTGGATCATGATCGATCAGGACGAGGACGCCCGCTTCTCCGCGCTGCCCGCGGAGCGCCGCGCCTCCGCGATGTTCTCCCGCTACGGCACCGACCTGCTGCGGCGCATGGCCGCGCTGCAGCCGCTGGTGGCCGATCCCAACGTGCAAGGCTTCTCGGTGGTGCTCTCCTGGCTCAAGCCGGGCACCGGCGGTGCGGTCCAGCCGGTGAACGAGACGCTGGCCCTGTTCGTGGACAAGCCGACCGCGCTCGGCTTCCTCGGCAAGCGGGTGTCGTCGAGCGAGTTCACCCGCCGCGCCAAGTTCTCGGTCTTCGACGGCGTGCAGGACATGGGCCGGCTGCCGCTCGAGGTCTGGGAGGATTCCTTCGTCCGCACCTTCAAGGTCGCCAACTACGAAGCGCCCAAGGGCCAGAGGTGCTCGGGCTGACGCCCGACCGCTCCTGATCCTGCGAACCAGGCCGCTCGGAAGCACCCGATGCGACGACGAGCGAAGCGGGCGGGCTCTTCCGGGCGGTCGCTAAGTGACGGGCAGACGGTCGCCGGCCTGGTACCACACCGGGTCGGCGGCCGGCCGAAACAGCTTCACCCGCGCGGTCCCGTGCGCGGTCACCGCCCCGTCCTTCACGATCACCCAGGCCCCCTCCTCGAGTCCCAGCACCGGGTTGGCGTTGACCACGTGGTACTCGCGGATCCGGTCGTCGCGCGTCTCGCTGAAGGGCGCCATCATGGGATCCGCTTCCTTGTAGTGGGGATTGATGTTGAAGCCGACGAGCCCGAGCGCGTCGAACCGATCGAGGGCCACCACGTTCCAGTCGTTGGTGGTGAGGATGGTGGGGCCGGCCACGTTGGAGCCCGCACTCGCGCCCATGTAGGGCATGCCCGCCTTCACGCGCTCGCGGATGGCCTCGAGCAGCCCCGCCCCGCGCAGCCGCTGGAGCAGCGCGTAGGTGTTGCCGCCGCCCATGAAGAGCGCCTCGGCCTCGGCGAGTGTCGCGAGCGGATCGTGATTCCAGCGCAGGTGCAGGAGCTCGAGGCCGGCCCCGTCCGGAGGCGGCGCGCCCAGGGCGGCCCGCACGCGCTCGAAGGAGGCGGTCTCGTCGTGGAGGCTCGCCGCGGTCACGAAGGCCACCCGGCGGAGCAGGCCCAGGAAGTCGGGCAGGGCCGCGCGACCGACCGGCCCCAGCGGGCCGCCCGAGTGCAGGAGGACGCGCATCCCTACCCGCCCAGCAGGCGTCTCAGCTGGGACATCGACTTGACCAGATAGTGCGCCACGCCATCCGGACCTCCCTTGGGCGCGAACAGCACCGCGGTCATGCCGACGCGGCGGGCGCCGCGCACGTCCGAGTCCACGCTGTCGCCGACCATGGCCGCCTCGTCGACGCCCAGGCCCATGCGCTTCAGGGCCAGCTCGAAGAGCGGGGGCTCGGGCTTGCCCACCACGATCGGGCGCAGGCCCGCCGCGGTGGCCACCGCCTCGACGATGGCGCCGCAGCCGGGCAGGAACTCGCCGTCCTCCATGGGCAGCCGCGGGTCGATGTTCGGGGTGAGGAAGGCGGCGCCGCCGGCCACCGCGCGCGACGCCGCGGTGAGGCGCTCGTAGCTGAAGTCGAAATCGTTGCCGACCACCACCACCGTCGCGTCGCGGGAGCGCGCGAGGGGCACCACCTCGTGGCCGGCCTCGACCAGGACCTCGGCCAGCTCGGGGCCGCCGATGGCCAGCACCCGCGACGTGCCCCAGCGCTCGGCCACCACCTCGCCCAGGATCTCGAGCGGGGTGAGCACCTCCGCCTCCTTGGCCTCCACCCCCAGGCGGACGAGCTTGGTTTGCATCGTCCGGGCCCGCGCCCTCGAGTTGTTGGTGAGAAAGCAGAGAGCCTTGCCCTGCTCGCGGATCAGGGCGAGCACCTGGGCCGCCCCCGGGGTGAGGACGTCGCCGCTCCAGACGCACCCGTCGAGGTCGAACACGAAGCCGCGCATCTCGCGCAGGGTGCGCCGGGTGGGGCTCATGGTTGCGCTCGGATACTATCACGCGGGCCCGAAGCCCGGGGGGTGACCGCCGGGGCCACCCTCTCAAAAACTTGGGGCGCGACGCCCGGCGCGCTAGATTTGAGGCGCCATGAGTAGAGGCCGGACCTATACCCTCCGGAACGCGGCCTCCATCGTCTTCGCGCTGACGGCCGTCATTCCTCTCCTGCTCTTCACCTACACGCTCTACGCGCTCAACCAGCTCAAGCTGACCGAGGCTCAGATGGGGCTCGGGGTGGCGCTGGCCTGCGCGCTGGTCGGGCTCTTCATCTTCTCGAACTTGATGGCGCGCCTCTCCGAGGTGCTGCGCTACCTCGAGGAGCAGCACGACGCGGCGGGGCCCGTCGGGGGCGCGGCGACGGCGAGCGCGCACGCGGGCGGCGCGCACGACGCGGTGGTGAGGCCGGCCGCGACCGCGCCGGGCGGCAGCCCGGGCGCCGCGTTTCCGGGCGGCCTGCTGATCCCCGGCCTCGGCACGATCACCGCGGCAAGCCGGGCCGCCTCCGCGGCGCGCCAGGCGGCCGGCGTCTTCGACGAGGTGCAGAAGACGATGTGGCAGGCCGAGGCCCAGCGCCACCTGGGCCGGTCGGTGCTCATCTCGGTGAAGAACTCCACCGAGCCGATCAAGGGCAGCCTCGCCCAGATCGCGGACGACGGCGTGCTGCTCGAGCAGGGCGAGGAGCGCGTGGCGGTCAGCTACCTGCGCATCACCAACATCGAGATCGACCCCGCCGACGCCTAGCCGCGCGCGCGGCGCAGCACCGCGCTGAGCGCGACCCGCGAGCGCGCGTCCTCCGGCGCCCGCCGCAGCGCCTCCCGGTAAGCGGCCTCCGCCTCCCGCCAGCGGCCCTGGCGGGCCAGCAGCTCTCCGAGCCGGGCGCGGGCCTCGGCCAGCTCCGGGCTCACCGCGATCGCCTCCCGATACGCGGCCTCCGCCTCCGCGATCTTGCCCTGACGTTCGAGGGCGGTCCACAGCCCGAAGTGGCTCTGCGTATCGTCGGGGCGCTGCGCGAGCGCGCCGCGGAACGCGGCCTCGGCCAGATCGGGCCGCTCCTGGAGGAGCCGCGCGGTGCCGAGGCCGCGGTGCGAGGCGATCCGCCCGGGCTTCACCGCGATGGCCTCGCGGAAGGCCTCCACCGCCTCGTCGTGGCGGCCGGTCTCGGTCAGCAGCTCGCCCAGGTCGCCCCAGGCGCGCGCGTAGCTCGGCTTGAGGCGGACCGCCTCCCGGAACGCGGCCTCCGCCTCGGTGCGCTTGGCCTGGGAGTAGAGCGCCATGCCGAGCCCGCGATGGAGCGGCGCGCCGTCGGCCTTGAGCGCGAGGGCCTGGCGGTAGGCCGCCTCCGACTCGGCGTGGCGGCCCTGGCGCCCGAGGCCGAGCGCCAGGTTCGCGCGGGCCACCAGGTCCTGGGGATTGAGCCGCACCGCCTCGCGCAGCGCGGCCTCCGCCTCGACGTGGCGACCCTGGCGGCCCATCGCGATCCCGAGCTCCACGTGCAGATCGGCGTTCTCGGGCGCGAGCGCGACCGCTCGCCGGAACTGTCCCTCCGCAGGGCCCAGCAGCCCCTGGGCCTCGAGTGCTAAGCCCAGGTCGGCGTGGAGGTGCGCGTCGCCCGGCTTGAGACGGATCGCCCGCTCGTAGACGCGCGCCTCGTCGCTCCACTTGCCCTGGCGGCGATAGATCGTCGCGAGGCTCAGGTGCGCGTCGAGACGGTCGGGCTCCCGGCGCAGCGCCTCGAGCAGGGCCGCCTCCGCCTCGCCGTACCGGCCCTGGCGCTCGAGCACGCCGCCCAGGCGCGCCCGCCAGCGCGCGCCCGTGGTGTCGAGCCGGGCCGCGCGGGTGTAGGCGGCGACCGCCTCGCGATAGCGGCGCTGCCGCTCGAGCATGAGGCCGAGGCGACCGTGGAGCGCGGGCACCGTGGGCCGTAGCGCGGCCGCCGCGCGGTAGGCCTCGGCCGCCTCGCCCCAGCGCCGCTGGCGCCGGTGGGCCTCGGCATGCTGGAGGTGTACACGGAAGGAGGTGGGATCGAGACGGGCGGCGCGGCCGAGGGCGGTCGCCGCGTCGCCGTGCCGGCCCAGGGCGGCCAGCGCCGCGCCGAGGCCAGCGTGGGCGACCGCGCTCGAGGGGGCGAGGCGAATCGTCTCCTCGAAGGCGGCCACCGCCTCCTCCGCGCGCCCGAGCCGCCCGAGAGTCACCGCGAGGGTGTGCTGCGCCTCGCTGCTGCGCGGGGCCAGCCGCACCGCCTCGCGCGCGGCGGTCTCCTCCTCGCGGGCCTTGCCGAGGCGGCGGCACACCGCGGCGAGGCGAAGCCACGCGGTGGCGTGATCGCGCTTGCCGCGGATGGCGGCGCGGAAGGCGGTCTCGGCGGAGGCCCACTTGCGCTGCCGTTCGAGGGTGAGGCCGAGCTTGAACTGAGCCTTGACGCTGCGGGGATCGAGGGCCAGCGCGGCGGCGAGCGCCTGCTCGGCGTCCGCGTAGCGCCCCTCCCGGAGCGCGCGGTCCCCGCTCTCGAAGCAGAAGGTGAACTGCGACACCCTAGCCCCGGCGACGCGTCACGATCTGGTCGAGGACGAGGTCGACGATGTGGGCCGCCGCGTCCGGGCGGCGGAGCCGGCGCAGCGAGCCCTGCATCCGCTCGACGGTGTCGGGATCGGTGAGGGCGCGCTCGAGCAGCCGGCCCAGCTCGCCGCGGGAGCGCGCCACCAGCGCGATGCCGGCGCGCGAGGCGAAGCGCTCGTTGCCGACCTCCTGACCGGGCAGCGTGCCGTAGAGGAGCAGCGGCACCTCGGTCGCGGTCGCCTCCGCGAGCGTCATCCCGCCCGCCTTGGTCACCAGGAGGTCCGCGGCGGCGAGCAGCGTGCGCACGTCCTCCACGTAGCCCACCACCCGCACCGGGCTGCCCGCGGCCAGGTGGGCGAGGCGGGCCCGCAGGCGCTCGTCGCGTCCCGCCACCACCACCGCCTGCAGCGGCCGCTCCCGCGAGAGCAGCGCGCGGACCACGTCGTGAAGGCGGCCGAGCGAGCCCTGGCTGCCCGCCATCGCGACCACGGTGGGGAGGCCCGGCGCCAGCCCCCACGTGCTCCGGGCCGCGATGGTCTCGACCGGACGCGAGAACTCCGCGCGCACCGGGACGCCGGTGACGATGACGCGGTCGGGCGGGATGCCGCGCGCCACGAACTCGTTCCGCACCTCCTCGGCGGCCACGCAGTAGCGGTCCACCGGCCGCGGCATCCACTGGCTGTGGGCGACGAAGTCGGTGACCGCGGTGGTGTGGGGGGGCACCGGGTGGCCCGACGCGGCGAGCGCGGCCATCCCGGCGGCGGGGGTCGCGTGGACGGTCACCACCGCGTCGGGGCGCATGGTCTCGAGCAGCCGCCCGAGGCGGACCATGCCGAGACGCGGCACGCCGAGGCCGAGCGGAGAGTCGGGCCCCAGCCGATCGCCGAGGGTATAGCCGAGGGCCCACACCGACGGGGCGTGGCGCAGCAGCCAGTAATAGATCGCTCCGCTCACCCGCGCGAAGGCCGGGTGCACCAGCTCGCGGAAGTGGTCCACCACCACCGGCTCGGCCCCGCGGCTCACGAAGGCGGCGGCGAGGCTGCGCGCAGCCTCCGCGTGGCCGGAGCCGTAGCTCGCGCTCAGGATCAGGACGCGCATGGTCAGAGGGCGATCGGCTCGTCCACGTAGACGGTGTAGCGCCGCGGGCGCCCGCCCGCCGCGGAGGCGGGATCCACGTAGAGGATCGACGACTGCCCGCGGATCGCGGCGGGCAGGATCGAGACGCGGATGAAGCTGGTCTCCTCGTCGCGCGCGGCGACCGCGAGCACCGGCTCGCGCCCGCTCTCGAACCACGCCTCGCCGGGGGCGAC
>Ga0075434_100001123_pt1 | contig 22004 bp, 21 predicted proteins | sample RhiMethybrSRZTD3_FD_75298 | JGI IMG/M metagenome (GOLD analysis project Ga0075434, IMG submission 75298) | Populus rhizosphere microbial communities from Tennessee, USA - Rhizosphere MetaG P. TD hybrid SRZTD3 | ecosystem: Host-associated > Plants > Roots > Rhizosphere > Soil | place: USA... | reverse complement strand
CCACTGGTTGATGATCATGGCAATTTGGAATTTGGAATTTGGAATTTGGAATTGAATTCTGGAATTCCAAATTCCAAATTCCAAATTCTAAATTCAACGCTGCGCCGGTAGCGCCTGATAAATCGCAGGCCGATAGAGGCGCAGCTCTTCGAGCTGCTGCGCGGCGTCGAACTGATTCCAGAAGTCGAACGTCACGTGCGGCACCCCGGCGCGCGGCCGGCGCAGGATTTCATCCACGAACCCGAGCAGCGTGCCGGCGAAGTCCTTCGCGCGCAGGCGCCCGACCGCCGCGAGCTGCGCGTCGACGATCGCGTCCTGCAGCGACGCGTTCGAAACGATGGCGTCCATCAGCGCCGCGACATGCATCGGATCCTTGTCGTCGAACAGCACGCCCGCGCCGTCCATCGTCGAAGGGACCGCGGTCGCGGCGTACGCGAGGACCGGCACCTGCTTGTAGAACGCCTCGACGATCGGCACGCAGAATCCTTCGTGCTCGCTCGCGCAGAGGAACAGATCGGCGACGTCGTAGAACGCCACCAGCTCCTCGTCCGGCACGTGCCCGGTGAAGTGGACGTGCGACGCGCCGAGCGTCGCGGCAAGCTCGTCGATCGATGCGAGGTAGCGCTCGAACCCGCTCTGCGCGCCGACGATCAGCAGCCGTGAGCGCGGGTTGAAGAACGTGTGATACGCGTGAAAGAAGCGAACCAGATCTTCGATCTTCTTGTTCGCGATGACACGTCCGACGAACAGCACGTTCGTCCAGTCGTCGTCGAACTGCCGCGCGACCATCGAGTTGGGCGGCAGATCGAGGTGCGAGAAGTCCGGCACGACCGGCAGCACGCCCGTTCGCGGAAATCCGAGCGCCTCGAGATCCTGCCGGTTGAACTCGGAGTCGCCGAGCGCCATGTCGCATCGCGCCGCGTAGGCTCGCAGCTCGCGCCGTCCGCGAAAGCATTGGCGCGCGAGCGTGCGGTGCACGCCGACGAAATATTCCGGCGGCGTGATGTTGTGGTAGATGAGCGCCATGCGGTCGGGCAGCGCGAACGCCGTCCGCGACGCCTTCGAGCCGAGCGAGAAATGGTGCAGCAGCAGGTTATCGGGGTGGCTGAAGTCGATGAGCTGCCGGTAATCGAGCGTCAGCGGTTCGAGCCTGTAGTCCGCGGTCTCGACGAAGATCTCCGATTCGTAGCCGGCGGCCCGCAGCACGCGCTGGATACCGAGCACTTCATGTCCGATCGCGTCGCCGTACCCGAGCGTGGCCAGCACCTGGTCGATGCGAATCACGCCCTTCTCCGACCCTCGGAGGCGGCCGGTTTGGGCGACGCGGAATCCGGACGCTTCGACGCGCCGGTCACGCCGCCGATCGGCAGTGCAGCCAGCACTTCCGCGGCCGGCGGCAGATTCTGCCGGCGCCGCTCGAACCAGCCAGGAAGCGGCTCGATGGTGCGTGTGGAGTGTTCCTTGCGGAGCCGATCGAACATCTCGAGATACTTGCGTTCGATCACCGGCCAGTCGTAGTGCTCGCGGAAGAACTGCCGTCCGTTCCGGCCGAGCGCGCCGGCGAGCCAGCGGTTCTGCTCGATCGCGCGCAGCGTCTCGTGGAACTCGGCGTAGCTCTCGTAGTAGAGACCCGCGTTGCTGCGAATGCACTGGCCCTTCAGGACGTCGCACTTCGCGTTCGCGAGCACGGGACGTCCCAGCGCCCACGCCTCGAGCGCCACCATCGAGAGGCTCTCGAAATACGACGGCATCAGCAGCACGTCCGCCGCGGCCATCGCGTCGAACTTGTCCGCGTCATCGACGAACCCGAGATGCCGGATGCGAGGATGCTCGGGAATCGGCAGCAGCGAATTGCCGATCAACACGAGCGTCAGTTTGCCCGCCGGATCGCGCAGATAACCCTGGAAGAAGTCGAACAGTTCCTTGCATCCCTTGTTTTCGTCGATGCGGCCCACGTACACCGCGAACGGTCCGCGGATGTTGTGCTTCTGGCGGAATCTTCCCGGCTGCGTGTTCTGAGGCACCTCGGACCCGACGCCGACGACAACGCCCGGCACGTCGTGGTTGGACGCCGCCGCGTGGATCATCGTGCGTTCTTCCGGCGAGTTGTACATCAGCGCGCGAACCGCGCGGAACAGCGGCGGGAAGATCGACAGGCCGATCGCTTCGTCGCGCTCGGCGGTCGGAACCAGCACCGCGCGGGACGTCGCCCCGCGCACGCCGTAGTACGCATGGTAGTACCGATAGCTGAAGAACAGACAGAAGTCGAACGCGGCCGCGTGCTTCGCGACGTGCTTCACGAGCGCGCGGCTCGTTGGACCTTCGGCGTCGAGCCACGCGAGCTCGTCAGCGACCGAGTGGCGCTCTTCGAACACGCGATGCGAGCGGCGGCCGAACACGCGCGGATCGCGCTCGTGCCTCACGCGAAAGCGTCTGACTGTGATCCCGTTGACCGTATCGACGCCGGCCGGCAGCTCGTTGCGCCACGTCACGTAATCGGTCGCGCACGTCGTCAGCACTTCGACCTGCGCGTGCCGTGACAGACGCTCGGCGATGTAGCGTGCGTGCAGTTCCGCGCCGCCGTTGATTGTCGGACCGTATCGCTGAACGACGAGGGCGAGCTTCACTGTGAGTCGCGGTCGGGCGGTTCTGACGGATGCGACGCGGCGCCGGTCATGTTCTGGAGATCTTCCGTCGCCGGAGCCGTGGGCGACCCGGCCTCGTGCGCGGCATCGGCCGCGCGCGGTTCGGACGGCTCCGCGGCGTCATCGTGCGGCGGACGATCGGTCGCGGCCTCGGAGTCGGGAGCTGCCTGCTGACCGCCCATCACGGCAGCTGCCGGCGCGCCGCTGCGTCGTCCGCGTCGCCGCCGGCGGCGACGGCTGCGCTGACCGGGACCTTCCGCCTGTGGACCCCCTTGCGGTGACGGCTGCTGCGGCTGCGGCGTCTGCGCGTGCGACGGCTGCGCCGGCTGCGGCTGCGGACGTTGCGCCTGCTGCGCCAACGGTTGCGTGCCGCCGCCGCGCTGACTGCCCGCCTCCGACGACGGCTTGTAGACGACGACGCTCTCGAGCGCCCGCGCGCGCCGCTCGTTGAATTCGAGACGGCTCGACAGCGATTCGACCCGCATCTTGAGGTTCTTCACCTCGATGCTGTTGCGGGTGACTTCGATGACGAGGTTGTGAATGAGCTCGTAGTTGAGTTGATCCGTCGCCCGTCGCGCCGCTTCGCGCCTCGCCTCGCGCTCGGCGTACATCGTGTTCAGGCGCGACTGGATGTGGAGCGCCTGAATCAACGGCGTCGGGTTGAAGAAAAGTTTCAGAATCGGATTGAGCAGCCTGCGGATGAACCGCAGCGGACCGCGGTGCGTCTCGTAGATCGTGTCCCCCTCGAACGCGTAGTTCGGCAGCTCCGGAGGCTCGTACGCGAGCTGCGCCTTCCGAAACTGCTCGAGCAGATCGGATCGGACGCCCTTCGGATCGAGGAACTTCTCGAGCTTCACCGCCGCCAGATCGCGAATCTGCTGCTCGGTGTAATCGACGCCGCGCTTCTCCCGAATGCGCGCGCGGATCTGCTCCATGATCTGCTCGACGTTCACCGAGTCGGAGCGCACGTTGAAGTCCGCCATATAGCTATCGGCTCTCAGCTTTCAGCTCGATCACGAGCCGCCGTAAATAATCGCCGCGACGGCCAGAGCCCACAGCGCGACGCAGACGAGCAGCGGTCGATCGGTCAGCAGCAGATCCGACGGGCTGCCGCCTCCCTCGCGGCGGTGGACCAGATACAAATAGCGAAAGATCCCGTAAAGCGGAAACGGAACCGTAAGGCCGAGCCACGGCGTTCCGAACTTCTCCTCCGTCTCCGGGCTGATCGTATAGAAGATGTAGGCGACGAGCGTCGATGCGGTGACGACGCTGATCATCTGATCGAGGAGGTACGGACTGTACTCGCCGAGAATCGGCCGATGCGTGGCGGCATCGCCCGCGAGCAGCACGATCTCGTGGCGCCGCTTCGCCAGCGCGATGAACAGCGCCAGCAGAATGGTGCACACGAGCAGCCATTTGCTGAACTCCACCCGAACCGCCACGGCGCCTGCCACCGCACGCAGCACGAACCCAATCGACACCGTCAGGACGTCGATGATGACGATCTGCTTGAGCGGTCCCGAGTAGAGCATCTGCAGCGCGACATACGCGGCGGCGACCAGCGCGAACGTTCGCCCGAGCGCGAACGACGCCCCCAGTGCAACCGCAGCGATGACCGCCGCGGCGACCGCCGCCGTAGAGACCGGGAGCGCACCTGACGCGATCGGCCGCCGCGCCTTCAACGGATGGCGCCGGTCGCTCTCGCGATCGGCGATGTCGTTGATCAGATATACGGCACCGGACAACGCGCAGAAGATGACGAACGCACCGAGCGCGCGCGCCACCGCCCACGGCACGAACAGCTGCATGCCGAACAGGAGTCCGGCGAAGACCAGCAGATTCTTGGTCCATTGGGCCGGACGCAGCGCGATGAGCAGATTCAGGGCGACGGACCGTCCCGACGCTTCGGCGCGCCGAGCATCGGGCAGTGCCACGGAGGACGAGGTGGTGCGCGCCATCCAGCGCGAGTGACGGACTAGACCTTGGCCGATGCCGAGAAACTCCGGACCGCGTCGTTCTCCGAATCGAAAGTTTCGAACACGGTCAACAGCTTCGTGATCGACAGAAGATCCGTAATCCGTTTGGTGAGGTTCAGCAGCTTGAGGCTGCCGCCCTGCCGGCTGACGGTCGTGTAGGTGCGCACGACTTCGCCAAGGCCGGCGCTGTCGATGTACGGAACGTCGGCGAGATTCAGGACGATCTTCTTATGGCCCTGGTTGACGAGGCTGTTCACTTTGTCCTTGAGCAGCTCGTCGCCCTCGCCCAGGGTGATCTTGCCCTTCAGATCGAGCACTTTCACGTCGCCTACTGATCGTTCCTGGATCTGCATGCCAGACGCTCCAGATATGTGCGTAGCGTGTGAGCTTACTTTATGCCTTCGCCGGTCTGCAACGACAACCGGCGCGGGCGAGACAAGCCGATCCGTTGGTCAGCGGGCGCAAACCCCTCCCCGCTTGACGCACGTCGGCCGTCCGCCGCGCGCGAAAATTCCCGGCCGCAGTCGCCTGCGTTCGAGCGCTGACGGGCGAGAACGGCTGTTGTCGATGGAACGACGAGACCAGAAACCCGGGCTGGCGCTTAGACGCCGCCAGCCCCGGCGAACTTCCGGGACTGAAAGCACTCCTTGCAGAACACCGGGCGCCCTTGTGTCGGTTTGAAGGGAACCGTCGTTTCCTTCCCGCAGGCCGAGCACGTGGTCGTGGTTTCAACCCGTTCCCGTGCGACGCCTGAGCCGACCGGGCGCGCGGCCCGCTTGCTCTTACAGGCTTTGCACCGCTTCGGTTCGTTTTTGAAGTTCTTGTCGGCGAAGAACTGCTGCTCGCCCGCCGTCCAGATGAACTCCGTCGCACAATCCACGCACCTGAGAATCCTGTCTTGGAATTCCATCGGTCGAATCCTCGTCGGGGTCGATCTACTCCAGCTCCCGCCGGAGCTTCTTGCGATTGCGCTTGCGCGCAAGCGCCTGTTTGGCCCTGCGCTTGTCTCCAGGCTTCAGATAGAAGGAATGCTTCTTGATGTCTTTAATGATGTCTTCCTGCTGAACCTTGCGCTTGAACCGGCGGAGAGCGCTTTCGATCGACTCGCCCTCCTGGATCTTGACTTCAGCCACGCCCTAACACCCCCCTTGCGGCGACGACAAATATGCTAGGCTATCACGAGTAAGCGCGGATTCTAGGCGCAATTCCGTGCAAAGGTCAACGAAATAGTCCCGCCGCCTCGCGTCGTGTGGGCGGCCCGTTCTCGCCACTTAACTCGTTCATTTCATGCGAGTTCTCGTCATCGGCAGCGGCGCGCGCGAGCACGCGCTGGTTGCACGGTTGTCGTCCGAGCGCGACGTCGACGATCTACTATGCACGCCCGGAAATCCGGGCATCGCGCGCCTCGCACGCACGGCCCGCGTCGACGTCGGCGACTTAGACGCGCTCCTCGCCCTCGTGGATCGCGAGCAGATCGATCTCACCGTCGTCGGACCCGAGCTGCCGCTCAGCCAGGGGATCGCCGATCGATTCGCAGCGGCAGGCAAACCGCTGTTCGGACCGACCGCGTCGGCCGCGCGCCTCGAATCTTCGAAGGCATTCGCCAAAGCGTTCATGGCGCGCCACCGCGTGCCGACCGCGCGGTTCAGATCGTGCGACTCCGCGCACGCCGCGCTCGCGACGCTCGATTCGGGAGAATTCGGATTCCCGGTGGTGCTGAAAGCCGATGGGCTGGCCGCCGGCAAAGGCGTGGTGATCGCCAACGATCGCGCGACCGCCGAGTCCGCGATTCGTTCGATGATGAGCGAACGGCGTTTCGGCGCCGCGGGCGATCGCGTTGTCGTCGAGGAATGTCTCACGGGTCCCGAAGTGTCGTTCTTCGTCGTATGCGACGGCCGGCGCGCCGTGACGCTCGGGACCGCTCAGGATCACAAGCGGATTTTTGACGACGACCAGGGACCGAATACGGGAGGGATGGGGGCGTTCGCGCCAAGCCCGCTCGTCGACGCGCCGATGGCTGCGCGAATCATGCGCGACATCGTCGAACCGGTCGTCCGCGGGATGGGAGAGGAAGGCGATCCGTTCCGCGGATTTCTGTACGTCGGCCTGATGCTGACGCCGGCCGGACCGCACGTCATCGAATTCAACGTGCGCCTCGGCGATCCGGAGGCGCAGGTCATCCTCCCTCTCGTCGAAGAACCGCTGCTGCCGATTCTCGTCGCAGGCGCGAGCGGGCAGCTGGCACAATCAACGATTCGACTCGGCGCCGAGAAGTTCGTTGGCGTCGTCGTGGCGTCGCGCGGCTATCCGGAATCTGCTGAATCAGGCCGCGCCGTTGACGGTGTCGATCTCGCCGAAGCGATCGAGGGCGTGTCCGTATATCACGCGGGCACAGCGCTCGACGGCGGCCGTGTCGTCACCTCCGGCGGCCGCGTGCTCACGGTCGTGGGCCGCGGCCACGACTTCAGAGAAGCGATCGCGCGGGCGTACGCCGGCGTGCTGGAGATATCGTTCGAGGGAATGCAGTATCGGACCGACATCGGACGCAAGGCGCTGGCGGTCGCGGACTGAGGCGATGAAGTACGCGGTCATCACGTTCGGCTGTCGTGTGAACCAGGCGGATTCGCTCGGGTTCGAGGAAGCGCTGCGCGCACGCGGCGGCGTGTGCTCGTCTCCCGACGCGGCCGACGTGGTCGTCGTCAACACATGTTCGGTGACGGCGACCGCCGATCAGGGCGCGCGGCAGACGATCCGCCGCGTGGCGCGCGACAACCCGCGCGCGAAGATTGTCGTCACCGGCTGTTACGCGACGAGGCGGCCGGAGGAGATCGCAGCGCTTCCGAATGTCGCGCGCGTCGTTCACAACGACGACAAACCGCGTCTGATCCCGTTGATTCCGCATGCGTCCGTGCGTGAGCAGACGAGCGCCGAACGGTTCGGCGACGGCGACGGCAGCTGCGGCGCGCCGATCGAGCCGGGTGTCGCTGGACGAACTGCGTTCACGCTGCGCGTGCAGACCGGATGTGCCGAGCCGTGCTCGTACTGCATCATTCCGTCGACGCGCGGCCGACCGCGCAGCGTGCCGCTCGCCGAGGTCGTTCGCGAAGTCGAACGGATCGCGGCTGCCGGGTTCAAGGAAATCGCGCTGACCGGCGTGCACCTCGGTTCGTACGGCCGCGATCTCATGCCGCCATCGTCGCTGATCGATCTCTTGCGCGCGCTGCAGACATTCGACGTTCTCTTCCGCATCAGCTCGCTCGAGCCCATGGACTGCTCGCGCGACATCGTGGATCTGGTCGCCGGAACCGATCGGTTCGCGCCCCATTTCCACCTGCCGCTGCAGCACGCGAGCAATCGCGTGCTCTCGAGGATGCGGCGTCCGTACACGATCGAGCGGTACGCCGATCTCGTCGACGATATTCGGGCGAAGATTCCACACGCATCGATTGGCTCGGACGTCATCGTCGGATTTCCGGGTGAGAGCGACGCCGACTTCGAGCAGCTCGAGGATTATCTCGAGCGCTCGCCGCTGACGCACATCCACGTGTTTCCGTACTCCGACCGTCCCGGCACGCCGGCGTCGACCATGCGCGAGCGCGCGAACGGCGGTGTCGTGCGCGAGCGGGCGCGGCGCGTGCGAGAGATTGGAACGCGTCTCACCGGGCGATTCCGCGATTCGCAGGTCGGCACCACGCATCGCGCGCTGACGATTGAGGACGGTTCGCTCGTCGTAACAGGAAATTACCTGAAGCTTCGGATCGTGGCGGGCCGTGCGCGCAACGAATGGGTTCGCGTACGCGTCACGTCACATCATGACGGCGAGCTGCTGGGCGGCTGACTTCTTCTGACCTTCGACGATCAACTGACCGCACGCCGCGCGGATATCGCGGCCGCGGCTCTTCCTCACCGAGACCGTCAGGCCGCGATCGGCCAGACCCTTCGCGAACGCGTCGACGGCTTCGTCTGACGGCCGCTCGAACGGAATGCCCGCGGCTGCGTTCAACGGGATGAGATTCACCTTCGACTTCACACCCGCGAGCAGCTGCGCGAGGCGCCGTGCGTCCTCGGGCCGATCGTTCACGCCGGCGAGGAGGACGTACTCGAACGTGATACGGCTGCGCCGCTTCAGCGGAAATTTCTTGCACGCCTCGATGATGTCGGCCACGCCGTACTTCCGGTTGATCGGCACGAGCTCGCCGCGCTGGACGTCGGTCGGCGCGTGAAGCGAGATCGCCAGATTCGGCATCACCGGCTCGTGCGCGAGCTTCTCGAGCGCCGGCAGCAGACCGACCGTCGACAGCGTGATGCGCTTGGGCGACAGATCGAATCCGTGCTCGTCCGTGAGAATGCGCAGCGCTTTCATCGTCGCGTCATAGTTGTGAAGCGGCTCGCCCATTCCCATCAGCACGATGTTGAACGTCGTGCCGCGCATCTGCAGCGCGTCGACCAGCAGGCGGACCTGACCGACGATTTCAGCCGCGGTCAGGTTCCGCACGAGGCCCATCTTGCCGGTGAGGCAGAACGCGCACGCCATCGCGCATCCGACCTGCGTCGAGATGCAGAAGGTCATCGCCGGCGTATCGGGGATGAACACCGACTCGATCGTCCTGCCGTCGCCAAGCCTGATTAAGAGCTTCTCGGTTCCGTCGACCGATCGCTCGCGGTGCACGAGCGTTGGTGTGGTGACCGTGAACTCGGCCGCGAGCGTCGCGCGCAGCTCGCGCGAGAGATCGGTCATCTGCGCGAGGTCCGTCACCCCGTGGCGATAGAGCCGCTGGAAAATCTGGCGCGCGCGGAAGCGCTGATGGCCTCGCGCTTCGAGCGCGCGTTCGAGCTCCGGACGCTCGAGTTCGGCGATGTCGGTGCGGCCGGCCTGGGTTGACACGGTTATCTCTCAGCTGTGCAACAACTTGTAGGACTTTTCATCGTATCACGGGCCATGGCGCCGTCCCGGCATGCTATAATGCGAATTCCAGCGTGTAATCCCTTCTCGCTCAATAGCTTGCGGACGCGACCAGTTGTCTAATTCACCTATCGTCAGGGACGTGCTCGATAACGGCCTTCGCATCCTCACCGAGCGGATGTCACAGGTCCGTTCGATCAGCATCGGCGTGTGGCTGACTCGCGGATCGCGTCACGAAACGGCCGAGCGCAGCGGCATCGCGCATTTCGTCGAGCACATGCTCTTCAAGGGCACGGCGACGCGATCGGCCGAGGACATCGCGCAGGCGATCGATTCCATCGGCGGCCAGCTCGACGCGTTCACCGCGAAGGAGTACGCGAGCTACTACATCAAGGTGCTCGACGAGCACCTGCCGCTCGCCATCGACATCCTGTCCGACATCGTCCGCAATCCGGCGTTCACCGCCGACGACATCGAGCGCGAGAAGAGGGTCGTCGTCGAAGAGATCAAGATGGTCGAGGACACGCCGGACGATCTCGTCCACGAAATCTTCACGCAGGGGTTCTGGGAGAACCACCCGCTCGGTCGGCCGATTCTCGGGACGCGCGAGACGGTCGAATCGTTCACCGCGAACGGGCTGCGCGATTACTTCCGGAACGCGTACACCGCGAAGAACCTGATCGTGTCGGCGGTCGGTAACCTCGAGCACGCCAGGGTTCGCGAGCTCGTCGAGGAGAAATTCGGATCGCTCGACGAGCCCGGGGAACCATTCAGCGACCAGGCGCCGCAGGTCGTTCCGAAGATTCTCATCCGCAACAAGGATCTCGAGCAGAGCCACTTGTGCATCGGCGTGAGCAGCTATCCGCAGAATCACGACGATCGCTACGCGAGCTACGTGCTGAACACGCTGCTCGGCGGATCGATGAGCTCGCGGCTGTTTCAGAACGTCCGCGAGAAGCGTGGCCTGGCGTACGCCGTGTTCAGCGGCCTGAGTGCGTATCGTGATGCGGGGTCGTTCACGATCTACGCGGGGTGCGCGAACGAAGCGGTGGGTGAAGTCGTCGATTTGTGCGTCGAGGAGCTGCGCGGCGTGAAGAACGCGACGGTCCCGTCCACCGAATTGCAGCGCGCGAAGGATCACCTCAAAGGCAGCCTGATGCTCAGCCTGGAGAACACGGCGAGCCGCATGTCCCACATCGCGCGGCAGGAAATCTACTTCGATCGGCAGTTCGGCCTCGACGAGACGCTGCAGGGCATTGAAGACGTCACGGCCGGCGACGTGCTGCGCGTGGCGGCGGACCTGTTTCGCAACGGTTCGCTCGCGGCCACGGTGCTTGGTAATGTGAACGGTTTGCAACTCTCGAAGGAACGCCTCGATCTCGACTAGATGATTGCTCGCTATACGCACCCAGAGATGGGGCGGATCTGGAGCGACCAGCGTCGCTACGAGACCTGGCTGCTCGTCGAGACCGCGGCCGCCGAAGCGATGGCCGCGGCCGGCATCATACCGCCCGAGGCTGCGCGCGACATCCGTGAGCGCGGCGGCTTCGACATCGCGCGCATCGAAGAAATCGAACAGACGACGCAGCACGACGTCATCGCGTTCACGACCGCCGTCGCCGAGCGCGTCGGGCCGTCGGCTCGATGGCTGCACTTCGGCATGACGTCGTCCGACGTCATCGACACGGCACAGGCGCTGCAGATGCGCGAGGCGTGCGACGTCATCCTGAAGGATCTCGACGCGCTGGCCGACGTCGTTCGCGAGCGCGCGTTCGAGCACCGGCGGACGCCGATGATCGGCCGGACGCACGGCGTTCACGCCGAGCCGATGACCTTCGGGTTGAAGCTCGCGCTCTGGTTCGCCGAGGTGCAGCGCGACATCGAGCGCGTGCGCCGCGCGCGCGCGACGATCAACGTCGGCAAGCTCTCGGGCGCCGTCGGCACGTTCGCGCATCTGCCGCCGCGAATCGAGGCGGACGTCTGCCGCCGGCTGGATCTCGAGCCGGCGCCGGTCGCGTCGCAGGTGATTCAACGCGACCGCCACGCCGAGCTCCTGGCGGCGCTCGCGATCACGGCCGCGTCGCTCGAGAAGTTCGCGCTCGAGATTCGCGGCCTGCAGAAGACCGAGATCGGCGAAGTCGAGGAGCCGTTCGCGAAGGGTCAGAAGGGCTCGTCGGCGATGCCGCACAAGCGGAACCCGATCGGCTGCGAGCAGATCTGCGGTCTCGCGCGGCTCATTCGCGCCAACGCGCACGCGTCGATGGAAAACGTCGCGCTGTGGCACGAGCGCGACATCTCGCATTCCTCGGTCGAGCGCGTGATTCTGCCCGACAGCTTCATCGCGGTCGATCACATGCTCCGGCGCTTCACCCGCATCGTCAAAGACATGGTGGTGCATGTGGACCGGATGCGCGAGAACCTGAACCGGTCGCGCGGTGTCGTGTTTTCCGGAACGGTGCTGCTCGAGCTCGCCAGGCGCGGCGTCTCGCGCGAGCAGGCGTACGAGTGGATGCAGCGCAACGCCATGCGCTCGTTCGCGGAGAAACGCGATTTCAAATCGCTGTTGCGCGAGGATCGCGACGTGACCGGAGTGCTCGATGCTGCCGCCATCGAGCGTGCCTTCGACCTCGACGATCAACTGCGGCACGTCGACGAGATTTTCGCGAGGGTGTTTGCATGCGAGCCCGCGTCTTTGTCACGCTGAAACCATCGGTCTTCGACCCGCAAGGCAGAACCATTGCCGACGCGCTGCATTCGCTCGGCTACGGCGGCGTGGCGGACGTGCGTCAGGGCAAGTATTTCGAGCTCGACCTCGCGACGAGCGAGCGCGCGCAGGCGCAGAAGCTGGCGGCCGAGGTCGCCGACAAGGTGCTCGCCAATCCGGTCATCGAGAGCTACCGCATCGAAGTGGACTGAGTATGCGATTTGGGATCGTTGTTTTTCCGGGCAGTAACTGCGACGAGGACGCGCATCACGCCGCCAGGCAGGTGTTCGGCCAGGACGCGGAGTACATCTGGCACAAGGACACCGAGCTGAAGGGCGCCGATGTCGTCATCCTTCCGGGCGGATTCGCGCACGGCGACTATCTGCGCACCGGCGCAATGGCGCGGTTCTCTCCAATCATGAGCGCGGTGCGCTCGTTCGCCGACCGCGGCGGGCCGGTGCTCGGCATCTGCAACGGCTTCCAGATTCTTCTCGAGGCCGGCCTGCTGCCTGGTGCGATGCTGCGCAACACCGGCTTGAAGTACCGGTGCGAGCACGTGCACGTGCGCGTGGAGCAGACCGGCACGCCGTTCACGTGCGCTGCGCGCGCCGGTCAGGTGCTGCGGATCCCGATCGGCCACGGCGAGGGGAACTATTTCGCGTCGCCTGAAACGCTGCAGGCGCTCGAGGCGAATCGACAGGTCATCCTGCGGTACACGGATGCACAGGGACGCGTCGACGAAGCGTCGAATCCCAACGGATCGGTCAATTCGATCGCATCGATTTGCAACGAGGCGAGGAACGTCGTCGGGATGATGCCGCACCCGGAGCGTGCCTGCGAAGCGCTCCTCGGCGGCATCGACGGCCGCGTGATCTTCGAATCAATCATCGAGAGTTTCTCTCGCTCGGCTGAAAGCCTCGCGCTGCAAGGTGCAGGTGCCCGTCGCGCGGGCCTTTCAGGCGATCGAATGTAGCGCGAGCCTTTCAGGCGAGCGGCTGTAAGACGAACGTCATGATCGATTCCCAGGTTCTCGAACGCCACGGCCTCAAATCGGACGAGTACGTGCGCATCGTGCGGTTCCTCGGCCGTGAACCGAATCTGACCGAGCTCGGAATCTTCTCGGTGATGTGGTCGGAGCACTGCAGCTACAAGAGCTCGCGCGTTCACTTGAAGACGCTGCCGACGCGAGGTCCGCAGGTGCTGCAGGGTCCGGGCGAGAACGCCGGCGCCGTCGACATCGGCGAAGGACTGGCGGCCGTCTTCAAGATCGAATCGCACAATCATCCGTCGTTCATCGAGCCGTATCAGGGCGCGGCGACGGGCGTCGGCGGAATCATCCGCGACATCTTCACGATGGGCGCGCGGCCGATTGCGCTGCTGAACTCGCTGCGATTCGGATCGCTCGACGCGCCGCCCACGCGCCGGCTGCTCGAAGGCGTGGTCGCCGGCATTGCTGGTTACGGCAACAGCATCGGCATTCCGACCGTCGGCGGAGAGATCGCGTTCGAACCGAGCTACGCCGGCAATCCGCTCGTCAACGTGTTCTGCCTCGGCATCGCGAAGGCGTCCGACATCATCAAGGGCGTCGCGTCGGGCGCGGGCAACGCCGTGTATTACGTCGGCGCGAAGACGGGTCGCGACGGCATTCATGGTGCGACGATGGCGTCGGCGGAGTTCGACGAGAAGTCGGCGGAGAAACGGCCCGCGGTGCAGGTCGGCGATCCGTTCATGGAGAAGCTGCTGCTCGAGGCGTGCCTCGAGGTGATGCAGACCGATGCGCTCGTCGGCATCCAGGACATGGGCGCAGCCGGGCTCACGTGCTCGACCACCGAGATGGGTTCACGTGGCGGCGCCGGCGTCGAGATCGACGTGTCGCTGGTGCCGCAGCGCGAGACCGGCATGACGCCGTACGAGATCATGCTGTCCGAGTCGCAGGAGCGGATGCTCCTCGTCGTGAAGCGCGGACGCGAAGCCGAGGTCGAGCGGATCTTCGACAAATGGGATCTGCACGCGGTGCACATCGGCGACGTGACGACCGACGGGATGCTTCGAGTGAAGGATCGCGGCAGCGTCGTCGCCGAGATTCCCAATCGCGCGCTCACCGACGAGGCGCCGCTTTATCAGCGGCCGATGAGCGAGCCGGAATACCTGCGCGAGGTGCAGCAGCTGGATCTCGACGCCCTCGGCTCGCCTGAAAGGCTCGCTCGACATGGCCCGCCTGAAAGGCTCGGCCAACACAAACCATCCACGCCTGTGGCGCGAGCCTTTCAGGCGAGCGGTCACAACGCGGCGCTGTTCGCTCTTCTCTCGTCGCCGACGATCGCGAGCAAGAAGTGGGTGTACCGCCAGTACGATCACATGGTCCGGACCAACACGATCAACTATCCCGGCTTCGGCGCGGGCGTCGTGCGCATCAAAGGAACGAATCGCGCGCTGGCGATGTCGGTCGACGGAAACGGACGCTACTGCCACCTCGACCCGCGCCGCGGCGCGATGCTCGCGGTCGCCGAGGCGGCGCGCAATGTGGCGTGCGCCGGCGCGCGGCCGCTCGGCGCAACCAACTGTCTCAACTTCGGCAACCCCGAGCGTCCTGCGATCATGTGGCAGTTCGCCAAAGCGGTCGAAGGCATCGGTGAAGCGTGTCGCGCGCTCGACGTGCCGATCACCGGCGGAAACGTCAGCCTCTACAACGAGACCGACGGCAAGGCGGTTTATCCGACGCCGGTCATCGGCGTCGTCGGACTCCTCGAGCACGCGGATCGCGTGATCAGCCGGCGATTCAAGGATGCGGGCGACGCGATCGTGCTCCTCGGCGACGATCGCGGCGAGCTCGGCGGCAGCGAGTACCTCAAAGTCGTCCACGATCTCGTGCGCGGTCTGCCGCCGTTCCTCGATCTCGATCGGGAGCGCGCGCTGCAGCAGCTGCTCGTCGCGCTCGCGGACGAACGGCTGATTCGCTCCGCGCACGACTGCTCCGACGGCGGGCTCGCCGTGACGCTCGCGGAGTGCTGCTTCGACACGAACGGCATGGGTGCGGAGATCGCGGTCGGTGCCGTCCGTGTGGCTGCCGACGCCTCCGTCAACGTCGCCGCGGCGCTCTTCGGTGAATCGGCTTCGCGCGTCATCGTGTCCGTGAGTCCCGATGACGTGACGACGGTATTGGAGCGCGCCTCGGCGGCGCGCGTGCCGGCGCAGGTCATTGGACAAACGGGCGGCAACCTGCTGCGGATTGCCGTCGACGGCGATACGCGCATCGACGTGACGGTCGACGAAGCGGAGCGCCGCTGGGCGACGGCCATTGAACAGTACTTTGCAAAACGTGTGGCGTGATGCTGGACAAATTCAAGGATGAATGCGGCGTCTTCGGCATCTTCGGTCATCCCGAAGCGGCCAACATGACCTACCTCGGTCTGTACGCGCTGCAGCATCGAGGTCAGGAAAGCGCGGGAATCGCGGCGTCCAACGACGAACAGGTGCGTATCTCGCGCGCGATGGGATACGTCGCCGATACGTTCGACGGCCCCGCGCTCGCGCAGCTGCCCGGTTCGATGGCGATCGGTCACGTGCGCTACTCGACGGCGGGCGAGAGCAAGCTCGCCAACGCGCAGCCGATCCTCATCGACTGCGCGCACGGGCAGATTGCGCTCTGTCACAACGGCAATCTCGTGAATGCGCGCGAGCTGCGCGACGAGCTCGTGCAGCAGGGATCGATCTTCCAGTCGAGCAGCGACACCGAAGTGATCCTGCATCTCTACGCGCGCTCCAAGGCGCGCAACGCCGAAGATGCCATCGTCGAATCGGTGTCGCAGGTGCAGGGGGCGTTCTCCCTCGTGATGCTCACGAAGGATCGTCTCGTTGCCGTCCGCGATCCGCACGGATTCCGGCCGCTTGCGATCGGGCGGCTGAACGGCGCGATTGTCGTCGCGTCGGAGACGTGCGCGATGGATCTCATCGGCGCGACCTACGAGCGCGACGTCGAGCCGGGCGAAGTGCTCGTGGTGTCGGCCGACGGCGTGAAGTCGCTGAAGCCGTTCCCGCCCGCCCGTCTGTCGCACTGCGTGTTCGAGCACGTGTACTTCGCGCGGCCCGACAGCTACGTCTTCGGGAAGAGCGTGAACGAAGTCCGCACCGACCTCGGACGCATCCTCGCCCGCGAGCAGCCGGTCGACGCCGACGTCGTCGTGCCGGTCCCCGACTCCGGCGTGTGCGCGGCGATGGGCTTCGCCGAGGAATCGGGCGTGCCGCTGCGGATGGGACTCATTCGAAACCATTACGTCGGCCGCACGTTCATCCAGCCGCAGGCGTCGATTCGTCACTTCGGGGTGAAGGTGAAGCTGAACCCGGTGCGCAGCATCCTCGAAGGGAAACGCGTGATCCTCGTCGACGATTCGATCGTGCGCGGCACGACGAGCAGAAAGATCGTCCGGATGGTGCGCGCGGCCGGCGCCAGGGAAGTGCACCTGCGCATAAGCTGTCCGCCGACGATCTCGCCGTGTTTCTACGGCGTCGACACGCCGAGCAAGGCGGAGCTCATCGCGGCCACCCATACGATCGATCAAATCCGCGAGTTCGTCGAAGCCGACAGCGTCGCGTATCTCAGTCTCGAGGGGCTGATGAGCGCGGTGGGCAACGAACGCAACATGTACTGCAGTTCGTGCTACACCGGCGTCTATCCGGTCGATTTCCCGCGCGACGAAGCGACGTATCTGCAGCTCGCGCTGAAGCTGGACAAAGAGCCGGTCGTGAGCTGACGATGGTTGCACGACGGCAGAAGCGCGCTCGCGTCGTGCGAGTCCTTTGTGTCCTTTGTCTCCTTTGTGTCCTTTGTGTCGCTTGTGTCGGCCCAGCCGTCGCCCAGGAACCGAACGCACCACAATCCGTTTCCGCTGCGGCCCTCAACGCCGCAATCGACAAGCTCGGGGATCTCGACTACGCGACGCGGACGGCAGCGTCGCGCACCGTTCGCCGCACGGCGGCGTCGCAGGCGGTCCCGGCGCTCCTTCGCGCAGTGAACGAACACACCGACGGATACGTCCGCTATCGCGCGCTCGTGCTGCTCACCGGCTTCAGCGATCCGCGTGCGAAGGACGCGATGCGCGAATCGCTGGCGAGTCCGAACGACCGGCTTCGCGCGGTCGCGTACAGCTTCTTCGAGAGGAATCCCGATAAATCGATGCTGCCGCAGCTCGTCGCGGCGCTGAACAAGGAACAGGCGGACTTTGTCCGGCCCGCGCTCGTTCGCGCGCTCGCGGCGGCGGCCGCGGCCGGCAGTGAGGACACGCAGCCGGTGCGCAAGGCGCTGGTCGCTGAAGTCGGTCGCGGCGAGGACTTCTTTCGCAGCGCCGTCATCGAAGCCCTCGGGGATTACAAAGCGGCGTACGCGTACGACGCGATCCTCGCCGTCGCGAAACTCGATGGTCCGCTGCAGGACGATGCCGCGCTGGCGCTCGGGAAGATCGGGGACAAGCGGGCGCTCGAGACGCTCGCGGCGCTGCAGCGCAGCGCGCCGCGCCAGGCGCAGCCGTCCATCGCGGCCGCGATCTGCCTGCTCGGCATCAACTGCGAGACGCACGAGAACTTCATGGTCGAGTCGCTGAAGTTCGCCGACAGGAACATCGGCTTCCAGGAGCTGCTGCGCGCGTCGGCGGCCGGCCTCGCCGCCGTCGGCGTCGCCGGACACGAAGAGGCGGCCGACGCGCTCTTCGACGTCGGCCTGCCCTCGCGCGATCCGACGCGTGCGCCGGTCGCGCTCGCGCTCGGCACGATTGCGCTCCGCAACACGCCGATGATGATCAAGATTCTCGAAAAGCGTGCCGATCGCGACCAGGCGCTGTCGCTGCTTGCCGAGGGCTTCGACATGCTCGAGGAAGACCTCGACAAGGAACGCTTCTTCGCATTCGCACGCCGCACGTACTGGGAGTCGGCCGACAGTTCCCCGCGTCGCGCGCTCATGCAGACGCTCATCGGCAAGCTCGATTTCTAATGGACTATCGTCAATCGGGCGTCGACATCGACGCCGGCAACGAAACGGTCCGGCGCATCCGGACGCTCGCGCGCAGCACGTTCACGCCAGGCGTCCTGTCCGATATCGGATCGTTCGGCGGCCTGTTCCGCCTCGATCCCGAGCGCTTCGAGGATCCGGTTCTCGTGTCGAGCGCTGACGGCGTCGGCACGAAGTTGAAGGTCGCGTTCATGACCGGACGCCACGACACCATCGGCGCGGACCTCGTGAACCACTGCGTCAACGACATCCTGGTGCAGGGCGCCGAGCCGCTCTTCTTCCTCGACTATCTTGCAACGGGACGCCTGTTGCCCCAGGTTGCCGAGCAGGTGATTTCCGGCGTCGCGCGCGCGTGCAAGGAGAACGGCTGCGCGCTCATCGGCGGTGAAACCGCGGAGATGCCCGGCTTCTACGCCGACGGCGAATACGACATCGCCGGCTTCATCGTCGGCGCCGTCTCCCGCAAGGGCGTCGTAGACGGGCGCACGATTGTCCCCGGCGATGTGCTCGTCGGGCTTCCGTCCTCGGGATTGCACACGAACGGGTATTCGCTCGCGCGCAAAATCGTGTTCGAGGTCGCGCAGTGGAAACCGGACAAGCACGTGCCGGACTTCGGCGGCACCGTCGCGGACGCGCTGCTCGCGACGCATCGTTCGTATCTGAAATACGTGCGGCCGCTGCTCGAGCGCCGCGTCGTCAAGGGGCTCGCGCATATTACCGGCGGCGGCATCACCGAAAATCTGCCGCGCACGCTGCCCGAGGGCTGCGCCGCGGAGATCGCGCGCCGCTCGTGGACCGTGCCGCCGCTGTTTCGCGTCCTGCAGCAGCACGGACGCGTGCCGGACGTTGAGATGTTTCGGACCTTCAACATGGGGATCGGCATGATCGTCGTCTGCGCCGCACGGGACGCGGAACGCGTCATCGACCTGGTGACGGCGGCCGGCGAACCGAACGCCGCGCGTATCGGATTCGTGGTTGCTGGCGACCGCACGGTTCGCTACGTCTAGCGCCGTGAGCCCGCGCATTGCCGTTCTCATCTCGGGGCGCGGCAGCAATCTTCAGTCGATCGTCGACGCGATCTCGTGCGGCCGGCTCGACGCGACGATCGCCGTGGTCATCTCGAACCGGGCTGGGGCGCCGGGGCTCATGCGCGCGCGCGAAGCGAACGTCGAAGCGCTGCACATTCCCGCGACCGACTTCCCGAATCGCGACGCGTACGACCGCCGCATCGTGGCGGAATTGCGCGAGCGCGGCGTGGAGCTCGTCTGCCTCGCCGGGTTCATGCGGCTGGTCGGCGCGCCGCTGCTCGACGGGTTTCCGAACCGCATTCTGAACATTCATCCGTCGCTGCTGCCCGCATTTCCCGGTCTCGATGCGCAGCGGCAGGCGCTCGAATATGGCGTGCGCGTGTCCGGCGCAACGGTGCACCTCGTCACGCCGGAGCTCGATGGCGGGCCGATCGTCCTGCAGGCGTCGGTGCCGGTGCTCGCCGACGATACGGTCGACACCTTGTCGGCGAGGATTCTCGTCGAAGAGCATCGCCTCTATCCGGAAGCGATCCGCGTCGTGCTCGCCGGCGGCTGGGGGATCGACGGCCGCCGGTTCGTCTGCGCCGCTTCGACGCCGAATCCCCAGCAGCCGTGACCGAGTGGAACGAGGACGACTCGTCGATCTATCGCGACATCGCCGATGTCGCCGTTCCGTTCCGCGCGGAGATGACGGCGGCGCTCGTCGGTGCCGTGCCGTTCGAGCGCGACACCGCGGTCCGGTTCATCGAGCTCGGAACGGGTGAAGGACAGCTTGCGGCCTCGCTGCTCGAAGCGTACCCGCGCGCGACGCTGATTGCGCTCGACGGATCGGAATCGATGCGATCGCGCGCGAGCGCCCGCCTGCAGCCGTTCGGCGAGCGCGCCCGCGTCCGCGAATTCGATGTCCGCTCTCTCGACTGGTGGGACGTGATGTTCGGCGCGGACGTCGTGGTGTCATCGCTGTGCCTGCACCATCTGAACGACGCGAAGAAGCAATATCTCTACAAGGCGATCGTGGAGCGCATCTCACCGCGCGGCGCCTGCCTCATCGCCGATCTCGTCGAGCCGACCGCGGCGTCGGTACGCGCGTCGTTTGCCGACGAATGGGACGCCGCGGCGCGGCTCCAGGCCGACGCGCTCGCGCGTGCCGATCTGTTCAGCCGTTTCATCGACGCGCGATGGAATCATTTCCGGTTCCCCGATCCGATGGATCAGCCCTCGGCGTTGTTCCATCACCTGGTGTGGCTGCGTCACGCAGGCTTCGCGGCCGTCGAGTGCATGTGGCTGCGCGCGGGTCACGCCGTTTTTGGCGGGTTCAAGCAGGCTGCAGCGTCAGAACCGCCACCTCGGGCGGGCAATTGATCCGGATGGGGACGTACACGGTCCCGACGCCGCGGCTGACGAACATCGTCGTTCGATCGCGGCGCACGATGCCGGAGGCGATCGGAAACTTTTCGGCGGCGACCGCGCCGATGACAGGCAGCACCACCTGACCGCCGTGCGTGTGGCCCGACAGCACGAGCGGGATCTTGAAGTTGACGGCTTCCGCCAGGCGTCGCGGATCGTGCGCCAGCAGGATCGATGCATCGGCGGCGCCGTGCGTCAGCGATGCGAAATCCGTCGAACGCTTCGTCCAGAATCGGATGCCGATGATGTCGACCGTCTCGTTGTTGACGATGAGACGCGTGCGCGCGTCCTTCAGCACCTGAACGTGGTTGCGCGTCAGCGCCGCCGGCATGTCGTGATCGTCGTCGTGGTTGCCGAGGATGGCGAATACGCCGTGAGGCGCGGTGAGCGGCGCCAGCGCGTCCGCCGACGGTTGGACGAAGCGGCGATCGCCCCACGTGACGTAGTCGCCGCCCAGTACGATGAGATCCGGCCGCTCGCGCATCAGCACGTCGACCGCGTGCGCGACATCCTCGTGCGACACCCATTGGCTGCGATGGATGTCCGTGAGCATCCCGATGCGAAGGCCGGCGAGGGCCGCCGGAAGACGATCGACGCTCAACGGCAGGCGAGTCACCTCGAGCTGGTGACGTCCGTACGCGAATCCGTACGCGCCCATGCCGCCGATCGCGCCGATGCCCGCTGTGAGAAGTGTCTTGAGCGCCGCCCGGCGCGTGACGACCACGACTGTTATAGTAACGAAAGATCGCAGTCGACAGTTCACAGTCGACGGTCGACGGATCGTCGACGGGTTCTGCTGCCTGTAGACTGCTTAGACTGTCAACTCCCTGTTGACTGTCGACTCTTGACTGTTGACGATTCCTGATGGCCCGCAAGTGACCAACTTGTACGAAGAGCTCGAGTGGCGCGGCATGATGTACCACGCGACCGAGGGGCTCGCCGACGCCCTCGCGACGGAGCAGATCACCGCCTACATCGGCTTCGATCCGACCGCGTCGAGCCTGCATGTCGGATCGCTGCTGACCGTGATGGGGCTCGCGCGGCTGCAGCGCTTCGGCCATTCACCGATTGCGATCGTCGGCGGCGGCACCGGGATGATCGGCGATCCGAGCGGCAAGTCGCAGGAGCGGACGCTCTTGACGCGCGAGCAGATCGAGGAGAACGTCGCCGGTATCCGGCGCCAGCTCGAACGCTTCCTCGATTTCAATCGCGCGGGCAATCCGGCCCGCATCGTGAACAACGCCGAATGGCTCGCGAAGTTCGATCTGCTCGGGTTCCTGCGCGACACGGGCAAGTACTTCACCGTGAACTACATGCTGCAGAAGGAATCGGTGAACCGG
>Ga0075434_100001122_pt1 | contig 22009 bp, 21 predicted proteins | sample RhiMethybrSRZTD3_FD_75298 | JGI IMG/M metagenome (GOLD analysis project Ga0075434, IMG submission 75298) | Populus rhizosphere microbial communities from Tennessee, USA - Rhizosphere MetaG P. TD hybrid SRZTD3 | ecosystem: Host-associated > Plants > Roots > Rhizosphere > Soil | place: USA... | reverse complement strand
ACAGCGAAGCCGTCACCGTCCAATCCCGAGTCGCCGGATTGGTCACCATTGGGCCGACCATTACTCAATTGGTACGCGCGAGGATCTGGCCGTAGATCACGTACGGCTCTTGCCACAGCAGTGGGAGTCGAACGTCCACACGTAGTCGAACCCGTGCGCCTCGGAGAGTTCGGCTAGCTGGATCGTACGCCAAGCCGGTGGGTTGGTCTGCAGGACGACACCGAACTCCACGGTTTGCTCACTTCCTTACTGCACATATTGGCTTAGGTCAGGCCTCAGGTACTGGCCGTAACCCTTGTGGCCGACGAAGCTGGAATCGTTGATCAGCACCGCGCCGCGCGACATCACCCAATCCACGTGGCCGTCGATCTCAAATCCTTTCCACGCGGAGTAGTCCATTTCATGTGGTGGGTCTTTTCATAGCCGATCGAAGTGTGACCTGCTGGGTCGTAGATCACCAGATCAGCATCGGCGCCCGGCTGGATAACACCTTTCTTGCCGTAGATTCCGAACATCCGGGCGGGCGTTGTCGAGGTCAGCTCGACCCACCGCGAGAGCGTGATCTGACGGGTCACGACGCCTTGATACATCAGGTCCATGCGGTGCTCGATGCCACCGATACCGTTGGGAATGGCGCGGAAATCGTTCAGGCCAAGCTCCCTCATCTGTCAGGCCCTGGCTCTGGTGGAACCCGTAGTCGATGCAAGCGTTGCCGGCTGCCTTGGCATGCCAGGTGGCCAGTCCATCCTCGACGCGCTCGCCATAGCGCTGTACGGCGAAGTCGATGATCGTTGTCGTGCCACCCCACGCCGCAGCTCGGGTGCCGGTCTCGAAAGTGTCAGAAGCCTGCGTGCCGCCGAAGGGCAGTTCCAAATGGGTATGGGGATCCATGCCGCCGGGGATGAGGTACTTGCCTGCCGCGTCGACGACCGCATCAACGTCTTCTTCAAGATCAAAACCGAGCAGCGGTGATCCAGGATGCAGCACAGCGGCGATGGTCTCACCATCGACCAACACATCGGCGGCCGCGGAGCCAGTGGTATTTGGCGTCTTCGGTGATCCCGACGTACGGCCCGTAGAAGAGTTCCTGGAAGCAGATCACCTGCTTTCCTGAGCCTTGGCATCGCGGGCGAACTGCTCATGCTTGTCGAGCATCGGTGTTTTGTTCCCGGTCCAGGTCGTCTGGGTGATCGCCGCCCGGATCGTTGTCGCGATGTGCCTCCCTCTGGCTGTCATTCATTCTGACTTGTCAGCATCTCAAAGGGCTATAACCCGCTGAGAGACTGACGAGTCCGCGACGACCGATAGCGTGTGCAGAGTGCTTAACGGACTTCGTGCTCAGCTCGATGCGCTCGGTCTCACTCCATTCGACATCCAGCTAACCGGGGAGGACTCAGCGGTAGCGCCGCTGGAAGGAGCGCTTCAGGTACGCGCCGACGATGCCGGCTACGTCCTTGAGACGGTGGACTATGGTCAAGCCTTCCGGCTGCTGAGGGCGGAGTCGGACTCCGAGATCACTGACGCGGTGATCGACTATGTGTCTCGGCCGCTTCCGCCGGTACGCGTTATGCCGAGGCGCGAGCTGGACACCATCGTCGGCAAGATCGCGGTGCACTATTTCGATCTTCGGGATCGTGCTCGGGAGGCTGGCGCGGAGGGGATTGTGATCGACTTGCCGCCCGAGCTCCCGATTGATCGGATCGGAGCGCTCGATGGCGTACATACCTATCCGATTGACACCCCCTTTGAGTTTCGATCCTTGCCACCCACCGCGCTTCGCCCGGAGAACGATGTTCACAAGTTCCTCACTTCCGCCGATGTCAGAGTGCGGGCCGCGATTACACCGCCCTGGTTCGGACGCCCGGGCGGCGGCATTCGTTTTACGTTGCAACAGCCGGAGACGGGGATACGAGATCTCGTAGTTTCCGGCCGGCTGCAGCGCATTCAGGTCATTGAGGCGCCCTGAGTCTGAGGAATCAGGAGCGCGGTTGGTGGCTGAGGTCGAATAGCGGCTCGCCATTGGGATGGCGGTAACTGGCAGCAATGTCGGCGAGCTCTGCCGAGGCGACCCAACTGAAATTGAGAGCGTCTTGGTGACCGGCGTAACCGATCGGAAAGCTCGCCCGACCTCCCGGCCAGGCAACCTCAAAGCCCGCAGGTCCCTTCTCCAGGGTGCAGCCAGGAGCGAGACGGTTGGGCCGAATCCTTAATAGAGATGTCCGAAGCCGGAGGACGTGACCGAGTTCGGCGATCATGAACCGTCGCGCGGCCGCGGCGGTGCTGAACGTACACCGTGCCTTGCGATAGTCCGGAAAAACCACTGACTCGTAGACGAATTGGGACTGCCGGTACACGATGGCTCGTCCCACCTGTTCATCGCCCACCAGAAGGACGTCTACTCCGGACTGGGTGCGGCGTACCCAGCCAAGCTCAGCGAGTACGGAGTCAATCGTGGCTTGATCAACTTCTTCGTCATCGGCCGGTGGAATCTCGATCGGGAGCGGATCCATCAGCCGCCCTCGCGGCCGCTGCTGTTTTTCCACGTGGGCTGATACGCCAAGATCAAAGAGTGGTTCACCGTTCGGGTGCCGATAGCTCGCGACGATAGCGGCAGGGTCGGCGTCGATCACCCAGCTAAACGTTACGGCCTCCAATCTGTCATAGAAGGTGGCCTCACCATCAGGCCAATTCAGCAGATAGCCCGTGGGCCCGTCCTCGAGGTCGCTGCCTGGAGCAAGCTGTTTCATGGCGATCGGCGCCATTCGGGTATGGAACCGGTAGGTGTCCTCAGCGAGGTCCATGATCAGGTAGCGCCGAGCGTCTCGCCCCGAGCTGAATACGGCCGCTGTGGAGCGTTTTCCGCGACTCGTGGTCTCGAAAGTGAAGAGGCCGTGCCGAACCGCAAGTGCGATGGTGCTCTCCAGATCGCCCACCTCGAGAATGGTGTCCGCATCGCCAGGCCAGTGGCTCAAGCCCAGGTCAGTGACCAATCCCTCAATCAGCAGCATGTCTGCCGAGAACGCCTCGTCGTGGCCTTGCTGATCAGACATGTGAGCCTTACGCCTTATCCAAACGGGTCCCAATCCGGATGGTACGGAGTGGTGCCACCATCTGGTCGAGGCACGTCCGCTGGCAGTTCCGTATCGTCGATCATGTCGATGATGCCCTGCTTTCTCAGCGCGGCAATGCTTGTCGCCTGACCGTTGGCATCGAGTATTCGAACTTGCAAGCCACCACCACGCTGGCCGAAGGCCGGCGTCACCTCGGAGACCTCGATCTTCCAGCCAGGAGGCAGGTCGCCGGTGAGCCGCATCGTGAGGTATGGCTGCCGGAGACTACCGGGCGGCAGCGCGCGCTCCTCGAAGGTCGTTCCAGGGAATGACATGTACTCGCCACGCTTGCCGCCAAGCCGATCAAGCACATCCCCATACTGCTGCTGAAAATCGCCAGCATCGGTGAAGTCCAGGCGGCGTCCTTCCACAGCTCCGTCGTTGCCTGGATAGCGCAGCCGATTGTTCTCATCGACATACCGTGCTTCCCAGTCCTCACGGCTCAACGGATGGCCTGCTGCATCCCGCCCGAACGGCGCGTCCCGATCGGTGATGAGCTCGCGTACGTCCTGCGGTATGTCGTCGAGATTCGGCGGCAGGTAGGCATCGCCGAGCCTGCCGTGGTTCATCATCGGCTGGCCGTAGTTCGGGTCGATGGGATCGCCACGGATCTCATCAGGGCGGGTAAAGCCTGGACCGTAGTCGGCGTCGGTTAAGACGGGATTACCGTCAGTGGGATCCCACTCCTTGCCGCGTCCCGGGTCTGAACTACCCGTGGAGCCATCGGTCGGGCCGTCGTGCCCGCCGCCACCGCCCGAACCCGGAGTGTCCGATCCGGCATCGCCGGCGCCGTGGGCACCGCCTGAGCCACCGAGGTGTCCGCCGTCGCCGATGTGAACTCCAGTGGCGCCGTCGCCGATGTGGATGACGCTGTCTCCGCCTGCGCCAACCAACGCCGGCTCGCGCACCGGAACCGTCACGGCCGTATCGACCGTGCGAACCGGGACATCGGCAGTGCCGGCGGTGTTCGGCGTATCCAGCGTCATGTCGGTCTTGCTGACCGACGGCACCTCGACCGTCGGCGCGTCGATCTTGGGCATCTCGGGGAGGTCGATCTTGCCGGCGGCATCGAGCTTGCCAAGATCAAGCTTGGAGAGGTCGATGGATTTCACCAGGTCCGCAACTGCGGGCATGGCGATCTTCGCACCAGCGGTGCCAACCTTGATCAATGCCGACGCTGGATCGACGACATCGATGATCTTGGCTGCGGTGCGGATCGCAGCGGCAGCCGTGCTGGCGCTGGTACGCACCGGCGCCGTAGCGGCACCAGCGGGGATGATGATCGAGGCGATGTTGAAGGTAGCTTCACCGGCAGCCGCCGCGGGATCATCCTTCCACCTGTCCCAGGCAACCAAGCCCTTGCCGGCGTTGACCACCGTCATCTGGCAATCGCGGAGGAAGTTACCTGCCGGCCCAGGCATGACAGCGATCAGAGGAGTGGTGATTGGGCCGGTTGCGGCGAGCCCTACCGCGAGCTTCCCAAGATTGCTCCAGGCGGCACCATAGGCGTCACCGCTGAACCACTCCCCGGTTTGCGGGTTGTACCCAAGGGTGAGAGTGCCGAGTCCCTCGACGGTGCCCCAGATACCGCCGACAATCACTCCATCCCAGACAAAGTGACCAACGGCTCCGGCCGCCTTCTCGCCGCATGACTCGCTCCGCTCGACGGTCTTGCCCCAGGGCGTCTCCGCCCCATCGGGGATCTCAGCGACGCCGTAGCCGTTCGGATTGCTGTCGCTGGCGGCTTCAATATGCGGGAAACCGATGATGTCGTAGATCGCGTTCGCGCATTTGCGTTCGGCAGCCCAGAGCAAAACCATTTGAGCGTTGACGCGACGGATCAGATCGTTGTTGGCGTCGACTGAGTCCTGATCCTCATGCCATTCCACGGTGGTCTTGATGGCGCCGGCGCGACTGTAGGTTGTCTTCTCGACCCCGCCAGCTATCGAGGCCACGAAGCTGTACGCCTCAGCTTTGATCTTGGCCAGCTCGGCCTTGATCGGTTCCACCTCGGCGGCGTACGCCTTGAGCGCGCTGCTGACTCGATCAACGTTGCTGCCGAAGGTCTCCGCATTGGTCTTGACCGGATCCATGACGCCGAACAAGGTCGCCGCCTCTGGCGCCTCGTAGTGGTGCGCCAGCCGCTGCCAGGTCGTGACGACGGCGCCACCTTGATCACTGACTTCGTCGCCGATCACCTGGATTTCACCGGCGGCGATCTCCACCATGTCGGGTCGCAGATTGTCACCCGGGATCGCACCAGCGTCGATCGGGTCAGGCATCAGTAACCTCCCAGACGCCGCGGCGCTCCCTGCGGGGGCGGATTCGCCGCAACGACGGCATTCTTCTGATAGGTCTGCACCATCTCGAGGTCACCGTCGATATAGGCCTTGGTCGCCTCATAGGCTCCAGTGATCGCCGCAGTGACCCGGGTGCCGATAGCTTCCAAGCCTTCGGACTGGATTTCGAAGAAGCTCTGCAATGCCGGAACGATGGCGCCGCTGCCTCCGGTCCCTGTGGCGGCGAACTCCACCCAGCCCTGAAGCGGTTTCAAGATTGTGCCGAACTTCTCGGCGTCGCTCTTGGTGGCATTCAGAACTGTTTCCACGCCCTTAGGGTCGATTCGATAGCCAGTCATCGTCGTCTCCGGAAGGAATCAGCCGATGTTGTCGACCGCTGTCTTGGCGCGCTGCAGTGACTGCGCAGCGGTCTCGTCATTGCTGCCCAACGATCCCCGAAGCACCTGGATGATGCCGCGTACCTCGTCGGCAACGTTGTGCCAGCGCTGCTCCTTGGCGGCGTATTGTTCGGAGGCGCCGTCGGCTTGATAGTCAGACATCGCGAGCTGCACGTCGCGATCACGCTGATTGATCAAGGACTCCAGGTGACCGGCGACGGCATTGAAATGATCTTGGGCAGCCTGCGAGGCAGGTATGTCGAAGTCGCGGCGGTCGGCAGCATTTCCAGCGGGCATGATCTTTCCTCGTCCTCTCTCAGCGGGATCCGGAGAACCGGGCGGACTCGAAGTTGGCGCCGGCCTGGGCAGCATTGGTCTCATCGACCATCTGCTGTTCACCGGTGACAAATGCGGTGTTTTGGCCCTGTATGCCGCCGAGCACAGCGGCTAGTGCCGAGTTGAGCTCGTTGGCGATTTGATCGGTCTGGCCCTTGAACCTATCGAACGCGGCTCGACCGGCCCCGTTGAACTTGCCCTGGATTGGCTCAGCAGCGGCAAAGAGCTGCTTCACCAAACTTCCAAGATCATCGTTGGCCGAAGACGTCTGTTTGGTCAGGACTGTGAGCGTCTCAGCCCCCATCGCGAACTTCATCTCTGCTCCTATCCCCTGGAAGGGCGAGGTAACGGTTGGGTCACAGACGCGACCTAACGTATCGCCGCTGCGGCTCAGTTTTCGGGCAATCGAGCATGTCGGTCCCAGGAATCGAGCCACTTCTGAGTATTCGACCAAGCGCGCTCAATTCTCAGAACCAGCTTCGAACCAGAAATTTTGCACGGTCACGAACAGGTCACGGAGGGATACCTACACTTTTGCCCCCGAGGGGTTACAGATTCGGTGACTGACGACAGCTGCTCGGCTGCGGTAGTTGTCAAAGGTCCTCATCAGCCGGAGGTAGACATGCCTGGAGCGCTCGTGGGTGTCGCGAGCTGCGCACGTTGCGGCAGCCTGCAGACATCCGCCGGCGCGCTGTGCCAGTCATGCGGGACGATACTCACGCCGGCCGCAGAGGGCAGTGTGGTCGGTACCTACACGCCATTGCTGGCCGGCGTCGCGCGCTCAAGCGCAGTACGCGGCTATGTGGCGGTGTCGATCGATGTGCTTCCGCTATTGGTGGCGGCGGCCCTCGCCGTGGTAGCTGGCGCTTCGGGTGCTCAGGGGAGGTTGATCCTGATCGGCCTGCTGACGGTCATTTTCGTCCCGGCTCAGTTGCTGGTATTCATCCGATGGGGCCGCACTCTGGGTCGACTGGCCTTCCAACTGCGCACCGTTGACGATCTGACGGGCAATCCGGTGGGCCTTCGCAAGATCATCGCGGGTTTCACAAGTTCTCATTGGATGCGGCGGACCGTGACCGCCGATCTGCGGCGAGGGCGGGACCCGTTGACTCCGGCATTGCCGCCGCTTTCGGAGTCGGCAATCGCAGAGGCTGCACGCGTGGATTCTGCGGTCTTTGCCATGTCCGGAACGGGCAGCGGAGTGACCCCGATATCGGATGCAGTGGCAATAGTCTTCGACACTCGACGACGACAGGTGATCAACACTTCGCTATTGATCGGCCGCAGTCCGGAGAGCAAAGATCAACAGCCAGTTCTGGCGCTGGCTGATCTTTCCCGAACGCTGTCCAAGACGCATGCTCTGCTGGAATGGTCAGGCTCGGTTCTTTGGGTAACAGATCTGCATTCGGCCAATGGCTCGGTGCTGATCAGTCCAGACGGCGAGCGCCGCCCCCTCGTCCCCGGCATTCGCGGCCCGGCCGCGATCGGCTGGACTGTGGAGTGCGGCAGTCGATCATTCACGGTGCATGCCGTTCCGCAGCGGGCGGCCTCATGAGGGAGCTGTCTCTTAACGCCGTACGGCACCCGCTTTTGGATTTCGGCAGCACCTTCGCTGCAGGCGAGAACGGCGAGCCAGTCGCGTACGCCGCAACCGAGAGCCGGTCGTCGGTCATCTTCCTCAACGCGGGCCGGATCAGCCTGCTGGCCCAAGCTCGAGACGAGGGCCGCCGGGTGGTGTTGGTGACCGACGAGCTGTCCTGTCTGACGCCGGCGTTCGCTGAGGTATGGCGGGAGGGCGGCGCCGCATGGGTGGTCCGTAGCCGACATGGCACGCGTGAAGGCTTCACTGGCCGGCGGCTGTCGGAGATCGGCGAGGTCTTTACCGCGCCACGAATCCGCAGCATCGATGATGTTGATCTTGACTTCTTACGGCCAACGCCGGCAACAGCGGTACAGGTCATGGCGGTCATCTCGTTGCGTCACAAGGCGCGTACCACAACGATCTTGGGTGGCGCCATGTCCGAGCTAGCCAAGATCGGCAGCGGAACAGCGCCGCGCGTCTGGGGAGCGCACGAGCCGGCCGGAAACTTGTGGAATCGCGAGGATCTCACCAGTTTCGCTCAGTCGCAGATGCCTGGACCGGTGCTTCTCGTTGGGGTAGGAATAGGTTTCCGGGCGACCTTGATGGTGCAGCGTACGAGCGCTGGGATCGAGGAGATCACCGAGGCGCATCTCAGCCTCGGTGTGCCGACCACGGTGGCGTTCGAAGATCATCGCAATCGGCTGCTGTCATACCTCGGTCAGCTTGCCCAGAACTCCATGCCGCTGGTCGGCTTGATCATGGCTCGGCCGGGTCGTCAGGATCTGCTGCTTCCAGCATTCCTGCAGCATCCGCCGACCCCAATGGCGCTACTGATCGGGCCCCCTGGGGTACGGGCGCTGCAGATTTCTGTTGATCAGATGAAGCGGGACTTCGGCGCGGTGAGCGTCGGTCGGCCGCGGATCCCTGGGCTGCTCTTCTCACTGGGAAGTCTCGGTGACCCGACCTGGCCGCAGCTCGATGCAATCTTGAGCGCCATGGGCGGTGATCAAGTCAACGAGATCTTGGGACTGCCCGCCCGGCACACCACTCACGAGGATGATCATGTCGATTAATCGCGACACGATCCTGCTCGAGACTGTCAGGACCCACCGGGCACGACTGCTGTCCGCGTTTCTTTATGGCGAATTGGCTGAGCGCCGTCTCGGCCAGGACAATCTCAAGCGACTCCTCGGCTCTGTCGTGCTGGCGGCTGTGATCTGCACCGGCTGCGTGGGCTTCTCGCTCGTCACCTCGCTGATTGCATCGCAGGCCGCTCGACAGACGCAGCAACGCCCGGGTGGTGCCTCCACACCTGGCATAAGCGATCAGCCGTACGCCGCCGATTACTTTGATCGCAACAGCAAGCGTGGCTGGGGTGACGCGGAGCTTGGTGGGCGCTGGACGACCAGAGGCAGCTCGTCTGACTACCTGGTGCGCCGCGGCGCCGGGCTCATGACTGTGCCGCCGGCTGAGTCGCGGGCCGCGTTCCTGAGCCGGGCGAATCGAGAGACTGCGGACGTCAGCGCCACCGTGAAGATCAATCAGCTGGGTTCGACGGTGTCATTGGTAGGCCGGAAGGTCTGGGCTGACGACTATCGCGCGGTGATCAAGTTCACCAATCGTGGGGGGCTCGCGGTATCTCTTGCCGGCCGGCAGGCCGGCGAGACGCTGCCGTTGTCCAACACGGTGAGCCTGATCGGCAAGTATCACAAGCGTGAGGAGATCAAGATCAAGTTGCAGGTCTTTGGTGTGAACCCGACGGTCATCCGAGCCAAGGTGTGGCGGTCCACCGAGGTCGAGCCCGCGGCCTGGTCAGTGGCAGCGCAGGACGGGTTTGACCGGCTGCAGCGCAGCGGTGGCGTGGGGCTTATGGCGTCACGTCCTAGCAGTGCAGCTGACCCGCTTCGCTTGTCTGTGTTGGATTTCGTTGCTCGCCCGGTGATCGGTTAGTGATGACGGACTTCACGCGGCTCACCGTAATCGGGTCAGCTCGCAAAGCTGATCTTGTGGTGCCGAACGACGAGGCGGTGAGCGGTCTGATGCCGCGGCTCATGGAGCTGCTTGAGGAGCCGACAGGCTCGGTGGTACGGCCACTGACGCTGGTACGCGCCACCGGCGAGCAGCTGGACGTCGGCCTAACGATCGCCGATCAGCAGGTCTCCGACGGCGAATTGCTGCGCTTGGTGCGGTCCGATGACGCGCCGCCGCCGCCCGAAGTGGCCGACGTCACCGATGTCCTCGGCGAGTCGCTGCGGGATCGTGCCGGATTGTGGTCCACCTCCGCTCGGGAGCTCGCCGGTGCGGTTGCCATTGGAGTACTGAGCTGCGCTGCTGCCGGCCAGCTGCCCATCAGCCCCGTATTGCTCGTCACTGCGGTCTTTGCGCTCTCAATCACCGCCGCGATCTTGGGGCGGGTCGTCACGCGCTGGATGTGCGGGGCGCTGACGTCAGCAGCGCTCGGCGTTGCTGCAGCGGCCGTTTGGCGGCTCGGCACCGGACTTGGGCTTTCATCGTCGTTGCAGGTCTCGGCGGCCATTCTCGGATTCAGCGCGCTTGGCTGGATCTGCCTTGGCCTTGGATATGGCCAGGGTCTAGGTTCTCGTCCCGCCTGGTTCGGCAGTCTGGTGGGCGTTCCACTCTCGGCGCTGGCACTGATCATGGTGACCTTGGGCTCCGCTGCGGAGCAGGCGGCCGCTGTCGGCGCAGCGGTAGCTGTCGCGGTGTGCGGCCTGCTGCCCCGGCTGGCACTCGCCGGCTCAGGACTGACGGGCCTGGATGATCAAGTGGTGGAGGGCCATCCCCGCCGCCGCGATGATGTCTCCCTCACCGTCAACGATGCCTATCGGCTGCTGAGCTGGGTGACCTTCGCGGTCGCCATACCGATCGCAGTGACGAGTGCGCTCTTGCTGGCTTCGGATGATCCCTGGACGGTCGGTGTCGGGCTGGTGGTGATCATTGTGACTGCGCTGCGGACCCGCGCGTTCCCGCTGGCAGTGCAGCAGATGGCGCTGTGGTTCGCGGTGCTCGGCGGCTTGTTGGGCGGACTACTCGGTCAGCCCAAGCTTGATGGATTTTCGGTCGCTGCAATCTTGATCGCCATCTCGGTGCTTGTCGTGATCATGGTCGTGGTCCGGCCTGCGACCCATCAGCGGGCGTTCCTGCGCCGGGTTGGCAATGCCGTTGAGGCGCTGGCAGTCATCGCCCTCATTCCCTTGCTGCTCGGGATGTTTGGCGTCTTCAGTGACTTGCTGGAGGCGTTCTAGATGATGGCCGGACCTGTACCCATGATCATTTCTGGGCTGCTGGGCAGTGTCAGTGCCATCACGCACGAGCTCACCAGGAGTGACGCGCTGCTGCGCTCGCCACTTGCGCTGTCACGCCGAATCGGGTTCGTCCAGCTCCGCGGCGGTAGTGGCGCCTCGTCGACGGCAGGTTATGTGGCCAGCATGCTGGCGCGCCGGCGTACCGGCATGGTGCTCGGAGTCAATGCGTCATCGGGACAAGCGAACATGCTCTGGCACGCGGGACTGACCCGGCTCCCAGCTATTGGAACTGCTGATCATCAGCGACGAAAACACCCCAGTACCGCAGCGGACGCCCGAGCCGGCTTGCCCACGTCCGGCACCGGCCTGATCGCCCTCGACCTGGGTCGTGATCATCTCGCAGTGAGCGCCGGCACCTGGTTCGAGCATGTGACTCCGATCGCCCGCTTCTACGACCTGGTGATCACCGACTGGGGCGTACGACATCGGCAGGTCGACCTGCGACAGGTCGCCAGGGCGAGCCACGTGGTGTGTCTGGTCGCGCGTGCTGACAGGAATTCAGCCGAGGAAGCGGCCGCGCTGATTCCGGCACTCGCGGAGGTTGAAGACCAACCACGAGTCGTGCTCGCGCTGGTTGACGTCGGCCGGACCGCTGAGCGTACGCCGCAGTTACTGCGCAGCCAACTCTCGGTATCAGTGGTAAGCGTCCCGTACGACCCACGACGTGCGCAGGCCCGGCCGATCGCCAGCCGCCAGTTACCGAGCCGAACCCGGCTTGGCTATTCCCGCCTGTGCACGGTGTTGATGGCTGAGGCCGTCTTGCCCGCCTACCGGCGGCTGGTAGCGCCAGGTGTCGACGAGGGCGAGCTGGTGCCTGTTGCAGAAGGTGCGCGGTCATGACCCTCCAGCTAGTCCATCGGCCCAGCCGCATCACGCGCCCGATCAAACCAGAGGCGCCGGAGCTTATCGCACCTCCGCCGACGATCACCGACGGTCATGTGAGCGGCATGCCGATCCAGAGCTTCTTGCCGGTAATTGGTGCGCTGTCATCAGTGGTCATGATCGTCGTGCTGCGTAACAACAATCCGATGTTCCTCGTGGTCGGCGGTGTGTTGCTGGTCGTGGCATTGATCGGCGGTCTGGCGATGGCGTTGAGTCATCGCGGCTCGGCAACCCGCACCCGGCGTACCCAGCGCGAGCACTATCTGGACTTCCTGGAGAAGCTGCGAGCCCGGATGCGGGCCAAGGGCCGCGAGGTACGCGCCGCTGCGGCACAACTGGATCCCGAGCCAGCCGCCCTCCTCGAGCTGATCCGCGACCCTGCACGGCTCTGGGAACGGCGTCGCCACCATGCCGATTTCTGCCGGGTGCGCATTGGCATCGGTGACCGCGCAATGTTCTCGCTTACGGTGCCCGACGAACAGAATCCGGTGCAGCCCTACGACCCGATCATGATCAACGAGGTGAACTCGGTGGTCGCTCACTATCGGGTGGTTCGTGGCATGCCCATCACAGTGAACCTTGACGGCGCTGGGCAGGTCGCCGTCATCGGGGATCGAGAAAGCGTACTCAGCGCTGCCCGCGCGATGATCGTGCAGCTCGCTGGGCTGCATGCACCGGACGACGTACGGATTGCGGCGGCTTTCCCTCGCGAGGCTGCGGCTGACTGGGCCGGCTTCGACCTGCTGCCGCATGTCGTTGACCCCGAACTGTACGACGGGCCGGTGCCGGCGCGCCGTATTGCCGCATCGGCGGCTGGCCTGATCAAGGTGCTGGGTCAGGATCTCGCCGATCGAGCGCAATTGATGGCCAGCGCCAGGCGCAGCGGATCCCAGCTGCCTGGCGTGGACCAACCGCGGCTAGTGATCTTTCTCGATGACTACGGCCATGTGGCCTCGACGCTTCCCATGCCTGACGCGGAGCTCACGTTGCGCGACCTGTCGGTGACTACCGTGCATCTGCTCAGTGATCGGTTGCATGAGCCCTCCGATGTCACGGTGCGGATCATGATCAACGAATCGGAAGCGCGGGTCAGCGACGCTCGGCTGGAAGAAGATGATCATGCCGAAGCGACCCAGACGGCAGCTGTTGATCAGACGCCAGGCACGGTCTTTGAATCCATCGCGCGAACACTTAGCCCACTGCGGTTGAGTGTGTCCCGTGAGGATGAGGCTAGTTCTGTTCGGGACATCGGAATCACCGAACTGCTTGGCATCTCCGACCTCGCCATGATCAATCCAGAGACTGCGTGGCAGCCGCGTTCGCCGCGCGACTTCCTTCGAGTGCCCATTGGGTTGGACGACTTCGGTGCACCGATTTTGCTTGATTTGAAGGAATCTGCGCAGCTGGGCATGGGCCCACACGGCATCTGCATCGGCGCGACTGGTTCCGGCAAGAGCGAGATGCTGCGAACCTTGATCACCGCTCTGGCTCTGTCCCATCCGCCCGAGGACTTGAGCATGGTGCTGGTCGATTACAAGGGCGGTGCCGCGTTCGCCCCGTTCGCCGGACTGCCGCATGTTGCAGGGATCATTGACAATCTCGCCGACGATCCGCAGCTCACTGAACGCGCCCGGACCAGCATCAATGGTGAGGTGGTACGCCGGCAGGAGGTGCTCCGTGACGCAGGTTCGATTCCCTCGATCAGTCACTACCGCGAGTTGCGGGGCCAGGGGCCGGAGCTGCCAGAATTGCCACACCTGTTTGTCGTGATCGATGAGTTCGGCGAATTGCTGACGGCCGAGCCGGACTTCGTTGATCTGTTGATCACCATAGGCAGAATCGGCCGCTCCATTGGCGTCCATCTGCTGCTGTCGAGCCAGCGCATCGAGTCGGGCAAACTGCGAGGCCTGGACAGCTACCTGTCCTATCGGATCGGGCTGCGGACATTTTCCGAATCGGAAAGCTCGGTCATATTGGACACTCCCGACGCCTTTCACCTGCCGGCCATTCCGGGCTATGGATATCTCAAGGTGGATACCTCGGTCTACCGGCGGTTCCGCTCCGGCTACGTATCCGGACCCGTCACAGGCGTCGCGGCACCGGTGCTGGAGTCCGACGCTCGGCCGCAACCGCTGCTGTTGCCGACGTTCAATGGTCTAGCCAAGCCTGACCAGACCGATGATGTCGAAGAGGAGCTGACTCGGCCGGAGATTGGCCGGCCGTTGGTTGCCGAGTGCGTTGACCGCCTCCGGGTGACCGGTCGGCAGGTGCAACCTGTCTGGCTGCCGCCGCTGCCCTCACGGCTGACGCTGTCGCGCGTACTCAGTGATGAGGAATTGGCGCGTGGGCTAGATGGCGCGTTGCTGGTTCCCATGGGATTGCTGGACAATCCGGCAAAACAGCGACAGCAGCCATGGCTGCTTGATCTGAACAAAGGTGGCGGCCACATTGCGGTGCTTGGGGCGCCGCAGTCCGGCCGCAGCACCTTCCTGCGCACCCTCGCTGGGTCAATATCACTGACCCATACCCCACGTGAGCTCAGCATGTACGGCATGGATCTAAGTGGCGGCGGCCTGCAACGGATTGAGGGCTTTCCGCATGTCGGTGGAGTGGCGACCCGCGCGCATCGGGACCGGTTAATGCGACTCTTAGAAGAACTGCTGGCGATGCTGAACACTCGGGAGCGAGTGTTCAGAGAGCACAGCATCGACTCGCTGGCCTCCCTCCGGGCCGCCCATGCTGCTGGCAGGATTCCCGAGTTGATCTCGGCCGACGTGATCTTGCTTGTCGATGGTTTTGCACAACTACGAACCGACTTCGAAGAGCTTGAGGACAGCCTGGTCACGCTGCTGCAGCGCGGCGGCAGCTTCGGCATCCATGTCGTCTTGGCGATGACCCGGTGGAACGAGCTGCGGATGGCACATCAACCGCTGATCGGAACTCGGCTGGAGCTTCGGCTGAACGATCCGGCCGACTCATTGATCGGCCGTAAATTGTCGGCAACGATTCGGGCTGAACAGCCAGGGCGGCTGCTGACCGAGGACAGGTTGTTCGCGCAAGTCGCTTTGCCGGTGCTGGACGACACTGAGGACTCCTTGATGGGCGAGGCTATCGAGGCCCTTGCGGCGCGTACCGCCGCCAGCTGGCGAGGGCCCGCCGCGGCTCCGATCCGGCTGCTGCCCACCCAGTTCTCCCCGGATGAGCTGCCGGATGCCTTGGATGAACCGGAGTTGCTGCCATTCGGGCTGCGGCAGGACACCATGGAACCTGCCTTCTTGGAACTGGGTGTGCGTGATCAACATCTGATGGCGTTCGGGGACACCGGCTCCGGCAAGACCACTTTGCTCCGCGGCATTGTGAGGAGTCTGCTCGAGCGGTACAGCCCAGATGAGCTGGTGCTGGCGGTTATGGACATTCGTGGCGACATTGTGCGCGAGATCCCCGACGCATATTTGGGAGGTCACGCCAGCACAGCCGCTGAGGCGCGGTCGCTCTCGGCTGCGATCGCTGCCGAGCTGCAGAAACGAAGTGTTGACCCGGCTGCCAAGCTGGCGGGGCCGCGGATCGTGGTGATCGCCGACGACTACGACATTCTGGCCTCGGGTGGCACTGAGCCGCTGAAGCCGCTGCTTCCGTACCTGCCGTCGGCTCGTGATCTTCGGCTGCACGTGCTGCTGACCCGCCCGGTCGCGGGCTCCTCCCGCGCGATGTACGACGTGGCGATGCAGACCCTGCGTGACACGGGCGGTAGCTCGCTGATCTTGTCTGGCGAGCGGAGTGAGGGACAGATTTTGCCGCAGGTTTACGCCGAGCAGATGGTGCCTGGGCGCGGCCGCTTCGTACGCCGTGGCGAGCGCCCGCGCATCATTCAGGTTGCCAATTTTGAGGCGGTCGAGCATGCCGCGTGAGCTGTATTTCGTGACGCCTGATCCAGTAAGCGTTGAGTCGCTGGTAGCCGCGGCGGCTGTGATTGATGATCAACTAGGAATGCGAGCGCTTTATGGTGGTGCGGCGCTGCAGCTAGTTGATCATGCTGATGTGGCCGTGCTGACGATAGAGAACTCTCGGCTACTACAGGACGGCATCGATGCCGCCGCTGTGATGTCTCGTCTTGATCTTGGTGATGGCGAGATCTGGTGGACTGAGGCGGTCGCGCCATGGGGGTCTGACGGCGAGGTCGGCGTCCAGGTGGCGAAAGGAATCGCGCGCGTGCTCGACGGTCAGCTGCGCGTCGAGGACGGAACATGACCGGCCCCCCGATCGGCCCAACGGTCGGCCCAATGATCAGCACAGCGCCGACCGCGCGGCATACCACCATGGTGCAGGTCGCGGGCACTGCCGGGGGCGTTGGCACTACGACGGTAGCCGCGCTGATCTTCGCCGCACTGAGTCAGGATGTGCTCGGCGCGCCACAGCTTTACGATCATGCGGCAGGTGAACTTGGGCTGCGGCTGCCGGAGGGTGACGACGTACGGCTGGTGAATCCCGGTCTTGGGCTGCATGACTGTGGGGCACAGGCGGCTGCGGCGGTGGAGCGGCTCGCGAACCCTCATACCGTGCTCGTCCTAGTGACGGCGGCGACGCCGGCCGGCTGCGAGGCAGCTGAACGGGTGCTGGATGCGGTGGTTTCCCTTCATGGTGCTGGGCAGCTGCGACGAGTGCTGATTGCTGCGGTCGGGGTGTTCGGTCGGCACCGGATTGGTTCTCAGCTGCGCGCGCTCGGCGACCGGGTGGGCACCCGCAGCATGATCTTGTTGCCGCAGGATCTGTCACTGGCAGCAGGTGGTCGGATTCCGCTGGTTCGGTTGACGACGCACACCGTACGCGGGCAACGGCAGCTGGCGTCTGTGTTGCGCGAGCGACTGCGGTCGCGTGGCTCCTGACTAAGCCGAGAACTCCGCGTCGGTCGGAAATTTGAGCCGAATATGCCGCTGGACTGTAGAGAACTCCGCACCGGTAGGAAATTTGAAATCCGGAGACTGATCAGCTCGCGGCCAAGTCACCAAGGAGTGTTGAGGCGAAGTCGGGAACGTACCTGAATTGCTCACGGGGCGGCCGCTGGTAGTTCGAGGTTGAGGTGAGCTGCTTGGGGAGCGCCACGTCAGGCGCTGGCACCTCCGTGTAGGGGATGCTCGAGAGCAGGTGCGCCACCGCGTTGAGCCGCGCATGCTTCTTGATGTCGGACTCCACGACGAACCACGGGCTAATCGGGGTGTTGGTGTGGAGCATCATCTCGTCCTTCGCTCGCGAGTAGTCCTCCCAGCGGTTGATTGACTCTAAGTCCATTGGGCTGAGCTTCCAGCGGCGTACCGGATCGCGATGCCGGGATTTGAAGCGGCGTAGTTGTTCGCTGTCGGAAACCGAGAACCAGTACTTGCGGAGCATGATCCCGTCATCAATGAGCATCTCCTCCAAGGTCGGCGTCTGCTTCATGAAGCGGTAGTACTCCTCAGGCGTACAGAAGCCCATCACCTTCTCTACGCCGGCCCGGTTGTACCAGGAGCGGTCGAACAGCACGATCTCGCCCTTGCTCGGCAGGTGGGCGATATAGCGCTGGAAGTACCACTGGCCGCGTTCCCGCTCGGTCGGAGTTGGGAGCGCAATAATCCGCGCGACACGCGGGCTCAAATACTCCGTGATCCGCTTGATCGCGCCGCCCTTGCCCGCCGCATCCCGACCCTCGAAGATCACCAGAATCCGAGCTCCGGTTTGGCGGGTCCATTCCTGAAGCTTCACCAGCTCGGTTTGCAGCCGGAACATCTCCGCTTCGTACACCTGGTTGGAGATCTTTGGCCCTTTCTTTCGCTTCTTCGCCATGGGCCGACAGTAGTGCGATCCGCCCCCAGCGAACACAAAAATCCCTTTGGGGAATGTCAGTGGCTGGTCATAGCGTTGTCGGGTCTGATCGGGCTCAAAGCGTGCCTACCGCACGAATGGCCGGCGATGAGCGTTGGCGATGAGTTTGGGCGCGGTCGTGAGTCTGACCCTGTGTATGGCGAAACCGTCATGCGGATCCAACGTGAGGATGAAGCTGATGTCAGCCAAAACCGGCCAAGAACCGGTGGCGTCGCAGTCGCGGCTGCCAGCCCGAGATCGCCAGGTAATTGGGATCTTGCTGGTCGCTGCATTCGTGGTGATTCTCAACGAGACGATCATGAGTGTGGCGCTGCCGCGGTTGATGGTCGATCTTGATATCTCGGCGCGTACAGTGCAGTGGCTGACAACCGCCTTCATGTTGACCATGGCAGTAGTTATTCCAACCACGGGTTTTCTGCTGCAGCGGATCTCCACCCGGACGGTCTTCATGCTGGCGATGGGCCTGTTCTCTGCCGGGACCTTGCTTGCGGCAATCTCGCCAGGATTCTGGATGCTCCTGCCGGCCCGTATCGTGCAGGCCTCAGGTACGGCAGTCATGATCCCGTTGCTGATGACGACCGTCCTCACGCTCGTTCCGGCCGAGCGCCGCGGTGTTGTGATGGGAAACCTCAGCATTGCTATCTCGGTTGCGCCGGCGATTGGTCCGACGCTGTCGGGCTTGGTTCTGCAGTTCCTGTCGTGGCGGTTCATGTTCGTCCTGGTGTTGCCGATCGCACTGGCGACCCTGGTGTACGGCTCCCGCCGGTTGGTCAACGTCGGACAGCCTGGGCACCAGCGGCTCGATATTCGTTCGGTGCTGCTCTCGATTCCGGCATTTGGCGCTTTGGTCTATGGGCTCAGCCAGCTTGGCCGAGGTGCCTCTGGACCGGATGTGGCACTTGGATTCATCACCTTCGGCGTGTTCTGCATGGTGATCTTTGGCTGGCGGCAGCTACGACTGACCCGGCGTGGCGACAGCCCGCTGCTCGACCTGCGGGCGTTCAGCTATCCGATGTTCAGCCTCAGTCTTGCGCTTCTCTGCCTGGCGATGCTGGCGCTGTTCGGCATGGTGATCTTGCTGCCGATCTATCTGCAGACCGTCCGTGGCATCGGAGCACTGGCGACTGGTCTGATACTGCTCCCGGGTGGCCTCTTGATGGGTTTGGCTGGGCCAACCGTTGGTCGGACTATTGACCGGTACGGGCCTCGGGTGCTGACCGTTCCCGGCGCGGTTCTGCTCACGTTCACAATGTGGCAGTTCAGCAATGTCGGCCCGACCACACCGATCTGGATTCTCATCGGCTTGCACATGGTGTTGATGCTGGGGCTGGCATGTCTGTTCACACCGGCGTTCACTGCTGGGTTGAACCCGTTACCGCCGTACCTGTATTCGCACGGCAGCGCGATCCTGGGCACGCTGCAGCAAGTGGCTGGTGCTGCGGGAACGGCGTTGCTGGTGGCGATCATGGCCGGTCGGACGGCCGTATTGACTGAGGGTGGTCAGCCGCCCGTTGCCGCGCTGGGCGGTGGGATCCAAACCGCATTCGGGTTTGCGGCGGTGATCAGTATTGCGACCATCGTTCTGGCGTTCTTCATCCGCAACACCAAGCCGGATGTCGACGAGCAGTCGCAAGAGTGGGGCGCCGGCGAAGAGCCAGCCTCCGAGGATACTGCAGCCACACATTCATAATTCCGTGCGCCAGCGAGCGGAGTAATCAAGCCCGCACGAGCTTGATGTTGAACTCCGGCCGACCAAGCTGAGCAAAGATCCGTACCCACAGCGGAAGGTACATCTCCAAGCCACGAGCAGCCGTCAGATCGCCCAAGTCGAACACGTCGCTCCAGCCGAGATCGGCGGCAAGCGATGCCGCCGTCTCACGGGCGGCCGGATCGTTGCCAGCTACGAAGATGGTGGAGTCGTCGGTAAGGCCGCGCGGGTTGATCATGACCTGATTGGCCACGGTGTTGAACATCTTGACTAGGCGAGCCTCCGGCAACTCCCGCTGCAGCTGTTCGGCGAGTGAATCGGTGTTGCTCACAAAGAGCGACGGTGGGAATCCCTGAGAGAAGTCGAGCGCGTTCGAGGCGTCGATCACGACCTTGCCGTTCAACGCGTCACCCACTGCCTGGAGTGCCGACAGCGAACCCCGGCCGTTTGTCGCGTTGATGAACACCTCCGCATCGAGGTCCCCGTACGCCGCAAGCGGTAGGTCGATTTCCGCCCACTCATCCCGCGCTCTGGTCTGCTCGGGGTCACGGGTACCGACAGTGACCTGATGGCCTGCGGCACTGAATGCCTTACCTAGTGCCGGTCCGACGGCTCCTGTTCCCAAAATGGCAATCTGCATATCAGACATCATTCCGAGTTGTCAGCGTCGGCGGTGGCTATAACAGCCACTGATGCTGACACGTCGGTGAAGAGAGAGGCGATGTATGGCAAAGGTGGCCGTAGTAACGGGAGCGGGTTCTGGCATCGGTGCCTCCGCAGCAACGGCGCTGGCTGGCGATGGTTGGACGGTCGTGATTGCGGGCCGTCGGCGCCCGGTACTAGAGGAGCTTGCCGCTGCCCATCTCGACCTGACGCTCGATCCCGTTCCAACGGACGTAACCGACGAAGAATCCGTACGCAATCTCTTCGAGGTCGCCGTGACTCGGCACGGTCGAGTCGATCTGCTCTTCAACAACGCCGGGATGGCCGGTCCGCCGCGGGACCTCGATGAAATCCCCCTCGCGGAGTGGCAGGCCGTCGTCAATGTCAATCTCACCGGCGCGTTCCTCTGCACCAGAGAAGCCTTTGGTGTGATGCGCCGGCAGCAGCCGCAAGGCGGCCGGATCATCAACAACGGCTCCATATCTGCACATTCGCCGCGCCCGCGATCGATTGCCTATACAGCGACCAAGCACGCGATCACTGGACTTACCAAGTCGACTGCTCTGGACGGACGCCCGTATGACATTGCCTGTGGTCAGATCGACATCGGCAACGCGGCCACCGACCTGACGACTGCCATTGCTGAAGGCGTGGTGCAGGCCGACGGCAGCCTGCGAGCCGAGCCGCGGATGCGGGTCGAAGATGTGGCACGTGCAGTGGTATACATGGCGAGCCTGCCGCTGGACAGCAACGTTTCGACGATGACGGTGATGGCGACCAAGATGCCCTTCATTGGTCGTGGGTAGATTCATCAGAGATCGCTCGTGATCTTCATCGAGAAAGCTGCCCCATGATCTTCATCAAGAAATTCAGCGAGCTTGGCCGCGACGACATCGATCAGGCTGGTGGCAAAGGTGCCAATCTTGGCGAGCTGACGCGCGCTGGCCTCCCTGTACCGCCTGGTTTCGTCATCGTCACCGACGCTTATCGCGCGTACGTCGCCGAACATCAACTGGCGGACAAGATCACCTCCCTTGCGGCGCCGACAGATGATCCGGGCGGATACGAGTCGGCGTCTGAACAGATTCGTGGCCTTTTTGCCGACGAGGTCTCCGATGCGCTCCGTGCCGAGATTGCCAAGGCATATGCGGCCCTCGGCGAGGACGCCCAGGTCGCTGTCCGATCCTCAGCGACTGCCGAAGATCTCCCGGAAGCCAGCTTCGCCGGTCAGCAGGACACCTATCTCAATGTGCGCGGCATGGAGTATCTGCTGATTGCGGTCCGCGACTGCTGGGCCTCGCTCTGGACTGCGCGGGCTATGGCCTACCGAGCGCGTCAGGGCGTCGATCCCACGAAAGTCAGTTTGGCCGTAGTAGTACAACAAATGGTCGATGCCGAGGCCGCTGGCGTTATGTTCACTGCCAATCCCGGCAACGGGCGCAGGGACGAGGCAGTGATCAGCGCTGCCTGGGGCCTTGGCGAATCCGTGGTGAGCGGATCGGTCAATACCGACAACATTGTGGTGCGTAAGCCTGATCGGACGGTCCTTTCGAACGAGACTGCCGACAAGGCGGTCATGACGGTCCGGGCCGAGCAGCGTACCCAGGAACAGCCGGTGCCTGCCGCGCAGCGCCAACAGCCGGTGCTCAGCAAATCCGATGCCGCCAGGCTGACCGCGTACGGGACCCGCATCGAGAACCATTACGGCGTACCGCAAGACATTGAATGGGCTCGAGCGGGCGGACAGTTTTTCATTGTCCAAGCTCGGCCCATCACAGCCCTCCCTGAGGCCGAGGCCCCGCTGCCGACCGACTGGACTGTGCCTGAGCCGACGGCCATGTACGTCCGAGCCAGCATCGTCGAGCAGCTGCC
>Ga0075434_100001121_pt1 | contig 22014 bp, 5 predicted proteins | sample RhiMethybrSRZTD3_FD_75298 | JGI IMG/M metagenome (GOLD analysis project Ga0075434, IMG submission 75298) | Populus rhizosphere microbial communities from Tennessee, USA - Rhizosphere MetaG P. TD hybrid SRZTD3 | ecosystem: Host-associated > Plants > Roots > Rhizosphere > Soil | place: USA... | reverse complement strand
TACGGAGTAAGACGCACGCTCGAACTGTGCTCCTGTCCAGATCGCTCGATACAGCACTCGACGAGTTGACGAACTCAGTGAAGCCGGACCTCTCGGAAGAACTATGGTCAAAAATCGCCAAAGCATCAGTACATCTAGATGATGAAAGAACGGAGATGCGAAAACTCGAGGCTCAGTTGCAGGACACGAACGCTGAGCTAGATAAAGCCCGTTCCGCGCTGCGCATGGCCGAACCCGGCGGACACAACTCAGCCCGAGAAGGGAAAAGCGCCTGAATTCAGACAGACGTCATGACGTAGTCGAAGCCGGTTTGCGAAGCTTGTAATGAAGGACAAGGTGAACGTCTTGGATCTCGTTTTCGGGCTCTGCTGCTAGCGCAGCGTATGTTGCTTCTCCCTTGCGTTTTATTTGCAGCGAGATTGGCTGTGTGATGTCAAGGTCATCCTCGAGGTTAAGCCCAAAGTGAAAGTGTGTTGGATCGTAGAGCGCAGAGGAGTCGATATGGACGTGGTGAAGGCCACCGTAGGGGTCCTTTGGTTCCAGTTCGATATCCCCTGAAACGACCGGATCGGGCCGATCCAGAGCGTAGGATACTGTCATGATGTAATGATCCGAACGAAAGCATCTTGCGAAAACGTCCATGCTTGACACCGTCACATCACGATTACCCCCGATGAGAGGGAACCGCTGCCTGCCGAGGGTAACACTCAAAACCTGGTCAGCCCCTGCCGTAGCTGGATGGAAAAACCTATACCATTCGGTGGGAAACTCTTCTCGCATGCTGAACACGCGCATAAACGGCGCGCCCGGCGATTCCGGGTCATCAAAGTAACTAAGGAGATGCGTGGTCACACTTGACTGGAAGTCTTCACCTCCGTCTCGCGCTGTATAGTCGAGATGGAGGATAACGTCGGATATTGTCGAGTAATCGAACAACCGCAGGTCGGTTTCCGTTGACTCGTCTTCCTTTGAAAGCTCGATCTGCCAGCGACTGATTACGCCGGCACCTTCGAAGGGGAGATACCGCTCGTCACGGAAATTGAACTCGAACATCCCTGCATCGTTCTGCGCGTGACTCGTTGCGATCGCTGTTACGGGCACCAAGTTCGAACGGAAACGCTCGTCTTCCGTCCAGATTCCTTGGTCGTTGGCGTGCTCGTAGCCGTCTCCATTGACATTTGTATTGATCCGCAACGCGTTCGAGATAAGCCGAGCGGTACAATTTACCGACGTATATGGCCCGGCAACGCATGGAATCGAGACGCGAACGGCCTTTAGGCGTCGAAAGTAATGACCCTGGAAATCGAGGTCGAATAGTTCTTCTGGGATGGAGACATAGCATTGACCTGTCTCTCTGAGCGTTATGAACGCGACGGGGTCGAGCGAGCGCAGGGAAACACTCTTATTGAGCTCGAACTCACGACGGTTGTCGTTCAGGTACGCCCGTTCGAGATCGCGGAGTGCCAGCTGAAGCTTCTCGCCGGCGATTAGCCCTTGTTGTGAATTGTCCCAATAGCCGTACTGAATGAAGCTTGCGCTGTTCACTCCTGTCTCGAACCTGTAGGCCTTCTCAGCTTTCTTGGCCATGTCGTAGGCAAGGTTGTAACTCTGCTTGTAAACGCTAAACAGCTGTTCCTTCATCCACTGATACAGCTCCTGGTTCGTAAACTTGTTCTTCAAGAAGTCCTCGACCTGCTTTGTGTTCTCGATTTGTTGCAGGTGGTTTTCGAGCTCCTTTTCAGCGATCTGGATCCGGATGTCGGCTGAAGTGATCTGTTTGTCGATCTGGATGATGTCCTGCGCCGCTATATTCGCTTGCAGTGTCCACTCCTGTTCCCGACGAATGTAGGAAGCAGTGGTAGAAGCTTGAGCGGCTTGTTGTGAGAACCAGGCTGCTAACCCTGAAGATGCCCTAGCCACAGCTGTGGAGGCCGCGCCCAGATTCTGTCCTCCCCACATGCTACCGGCGCCAACGCCATACGGTTTACCGTCAGTCGAGATGCCGGGAAACAAATTCAAAATGCTCGCGGCAGCGTCGGCGGCGCTTGCCGTTGCATTGGCCAGTTTTGCCATGTCGCTTTTGTCTAATGCTTCCTTCTCTTTGCGGAGAACTTTGAGACCAGTTTCTCCGCTCCCCTGGAGGGCCTGGTCAACATTCGTCTGAACTTTCGGGATTACAGTGTCCGGTGGCAATTGACTGTCAGCTGTCAATGTTGCATTGAGAGAAGGCGACGCCGGCACGTTAGGAGTATCGTTGCCGAGCAGCGCCATGTAGTGCTTGAACCTGAACTCAGCTAAGGACCGCGCCTTCACGAGATTTTCCTTGTTCGCTTCAGCCTCAAGCACTTGGCGTTCGCGTATGGCAGTTACCGCTTCTAGCATCTGGGTTTCGTGCGACGCGCGTAGTCGCCCGAGCTCCTCAGCGTCTTTCTTCTCAAGCGCTGCCAGTAGTTCAGAACCGAGAGCCTTCACATCGGCGCAAAATTCATTCGCCTTTTGAATGACAGTCGTAAACCGATAGAGGGGCGGCGGCGTGCTCAAATCAGCGAGAATACTTCCCAAGCTGAGACCTTGAGACATGGCCTGGATGAGCGCCGCCGGGTCGATCGGGGGAGCGAACAGCGCGGGTTGCCAGTCCACGCCGTCGATGTTCTTGCAGTGCCGGATCTTGTCTAGGCGATCAGCGGCAGTGTTCCAATACTCGAGCAGCTTATCATTGGGCGGAATGCAGAAGTAGAAGGCCTTACCGGTGCCAAGCAAGTTAGGACCGGTCGACACTTCGCTGATACTCGCATCGCTGCTGTATGGGAAAATGTTCTGCAGTTCCACTTGAGCGTTAGAAAAGTCGTCCCAACGCTGAGCGAGGCTGTCGTAAGACTCGGCTCTGAGTGTTCCGCGTTTGGGCACCACTTCAGGGCGGTCACCCAGTACATGATTCGCGAGAACGTAGATCTGTAGTGCCTCGTTAACGCTCTCCATGGTCTCCTGGCGAAACAACGAATCGCCCCACGCTATCAGATTCTCTACGTATTTGAGAACCACGTAGGTCATGTAAGCTGCGGAACGGTCCGTGGCGACGCGATGCGGATCGAATGGGTGATCCCGCCATTTCTGGACAACGGGGTTCTCTACCGTCGTGCTGGGCCCGAGGTCCCGGAGGAAATCGTCGAGAGTTTCCGTTGCGGGCTTCTTGAACGGGAGAAAGTTCCAATACCGCGACTCTGGCGGTTCGCCCGCACCAGGCACTGCATCCGTCGTCGGGTCGAAGACGAAATGAAACCACTTCATCGCCTCTTCGAACCGGCCGTTCTTGCTGAGACGTGTGGCGATGTAGACGGGGGCGTGGTAAAACAGCTCCCAGTTGTATAGGAAATTCGCTGCGTGCGGGTCAAAGCTGACCTTTTCTTGATAGTATGTGCCCTCAGGGTCATCCACGTGCGCTTCGGCGAGACTCAGCACAAGGTTTTGTTCAAAGTTTGGGTCGTACGTCTTTTTGAAGGTGTCACCGTTGTCGGAGGGAATAGTCGTGTCACTGTCCATGAGTCCAGGTGAAAACTGAGACGGCTTATTTCCCAGACTCAGGCCACCCTGATTGAGATATTGGACAAATGTGCTCGAGAACGGATGATGGAACGTGTCGAACTCCAATTGCTTGGCCGCTCGCGGTTCATAGTGACCGGCGATAAAGGCAGGCCCCTTCTCTTTAACCCCTCCAAACGCCGCAGTCCGAGAGAGACGTTGGTAATGTAGGGATGACGCGTGTTTCTCTTGCGTGCGGGACTCGGCAACCGACAACCGTGATGTTGTCGCGTTTTCAGGACCCCGAGCTCTTGAGAACAGTGAGCGAGTCGTTATGGCGATTGAGGCCGGTGCTGTTCTGTAGTCCTCTGGGCCTGGGCCGGGCCCTGGGCCACCGTGCGGCCCGTCGGGGAATCCGAAATGGTCGTACTGCGTGTCGATGAGAGGAGGGTAACGGCTCGGATCCGCTACCCAGTCCTGGATGGTTATGTCGCTCGATTTGACGAAATAGGTTCTGGTCCCATCGCTAAAAAAAAACGGATCCCAAAGCGTCAGGAAGACAAAATCCGTCGTATTATTCGGTTCTACTATCTCATGCGCAGATGGTTCTCTTAGGTAAGTGTCCCCCAGTAGTGTCAGAGACATTGGCGTAGGCGCCGCCCTTTTCATAAAAGCGACGCTGTAACGTACCCACAACTGTTCCGCAAACGGTGTGTCTGAAGTCAAAACTGCGTCATCGGTCCCTTCTCGCGGCGTTAGTAACGGTGCGCTCTCGTCAAGACCGAGAGAATCGCTCATAACGGTATACGAGACGCTTGGTTGTGATTGTATATCCGTGAAAGTGAATATTGCGTACGGGCAGACGACCTTTGTACAGACGTCTATGTGCAGCGCATTTTGTTCACCTATCCGGACCAGAAACAACACTCGGCGCTCGGTCTCCCCATCGATCTCCGTTGTAACAAAGGAGACGCATTCCTTCGTCATCCGTTTTGGAGTCCATTTTCCATCAACGCGCTCGCTCCACGCCAACCGGATCTCACACCTCTTGATAGGCTCAAGCGTTGCCACCGTGTTTCCAGTCCCGTCAAAGATCGTGCTCATACTTTTGGTTTTGTTGGCCGAAGGAGAACTTTGCACCATTCGGAACTCGGGCCAGAATAGGAAGAGACGGTTCTTCCAAACCACGGGGATGAGGTGTACGCCGCTCCGATCGCCATTCTCAACGCACCGAATGTCGACCGGTACCTTTTCCCAAGCGCTCCATTGCCCGGACCCGTCGGCGGTACGATAGAAGAACTTGTAAGGCGCCGCGTGGGTGCGACCGACTACGTGCAGATACTTCAGGTTTTTACCTTCATCTTCCCGATGGAGACCACAGATGTCCAGATTTGCGACCTCGCTGAGGCTGGTGAGATAGTTGCGCAGTCCCTGTTCCACACTTCTGTCGGTTATGTCGTTCTGCACCAAGTAGGACTCCAGATCCTTGAAGAATTCGCTGCGGTCGTTCCGCCAATCGGGTTCCAGCCAATTCTCGGGGTAGAGAAAGACCTTCCGATTTGCCTGCCACAATCTGAACTTCTTCGCCCACTCCCAGCGGTCCTTGTCGATCGCCCCAGGCGAAATGTCCGGCTCAAGGCCGTCCAAGCAGCGGTTTACAAACATTTGGACGGCTGCAGTAGCCTGAACGACCCGGGATGTGTCCTTGCAGGAACCCATTTGCACGTCGATGAGAAAGTACTCGAACAGTGCATCTGCATCCTTTACACCGGCAGCGCGAATCGAGGGGTGCACGAGCAGGTAGGACACAAGAGCGTCCCGCTGGTGTGCGCGGAGGCTGTTACTCAAGGGCCCAGCTAGCTCAAGCCAATCTTCATTATCGTATTTCGCCTTGACGGCATTTCTGATGACCTGTGCTGTCGCATGGAGTTTGTCGAAAGCCTGAATTGCGTCGGAGTCGGATGACGCCGCAGAATCCGTCACGGGGGTTCCCCAATCAGTTACCACTTCGGCAGAGAGTCCCGTCTTGGTGTTGATCCGGATGAGCTCCCGTAACCAGTTCAGGGCGATCTCGTTGCGGAAATCGGCGATAGCCAGACCGAGGTATGTAACGAAGTACGAGAGACTTGTTTCATCCCACCCCGTGGCGCTGCGAGCTAGCGCTTCCAGCTCGCTCACGGTCGGTACTGGAGTGATACGGTTCGCCGCCGCGAATACATCGGTCAGGAGTGCCCGAGCCTGCGGGACGGCGTTTCGGAGCGCGGTGTAGTCGTAGATCCTGCGCCAGTGGGACGCCGTAAGCGCCGTGAAGTCAACTCCGCCCCAGTCGCCCGGAAATTGGACGAAGTGACTCAACTCAGTTTCGCTGAGCGCGAATCCGAGAATGAACTTTGCTGCCCGATGGTAGATCGTCACTCGCTCGCCGAAGTAGTCGATTACGTTGGCCGGGTAAGCGGCGCTAGCGGGGATTGGTTCGAGCGCACTGGTCGCGGTTTTCCAACGCAGCTGCACTCCTGCGTTCCCGGTAGTCTCTGCATAGTCGAGCTTAAGACGGACGAACCGCGCTGTGTTTAGTGTTTTGGTAACGTTTGCTGTCGTTTCGGGATCGGCTGCATCTTTGGAGGCAATCAACGAACCATCAAGTGACAACTTAAAAACCTCATCCGCTTCGCTGACATCTACCCGCAATAGGTATTCCCCCGTCGCTGGCGGCATGACGTAGGCTTCCCACGTGACACTAAATGTCTCGACGGGAACAGCTGGATCCGGCGATGAGACGCCCCAGTCGAAGTCGATTGTTGGGTCGATTCGCTGCAGCGCCAACTCACTGCTCGTCCAGATCGCGTCGCGGTAATAACTCGCCGTAAAGCCATTGTTGTTAAGGCGCGTTGCAATCGTTTCGACATCCGATCCAACAAGCACGGAGGTCGCTTCCTGTGACAAGCCGATCAGACTCGCAATCTGCTCTACGACAGCGTCCTTGCGTAGCTTTGCCTTAAGGAGTGGCTCTAGATGCACGTATACATAGCGAAGCCTCTCTTCAAGGCTGGACGGTGTCCCTTGCGCTGGGTGGTTCAATAGGATCGCTCGAGCCTCTCCCGAATCTGGGAAGACCTGGGCGAAGTGGATGTCGAGGAAGGCAGCTGGAGCCTGATAAAGTTCCTCCACCTGCGCCGCGGTGAAACCAAGCAACTCGAGAACCAGTGCGTCATCGTCTGAGACTATACCTGTACAGGTCAGGCGACCACTCACGGACGAATACTGATAGGTGGCTGATAATCCTTCGGGAAACTCGGGGTCCGACAAACCGGGATCGGTTGCGACGACAAATTGAGACGTGCCGTTCAAGATCCTGATGAACGTGGACACGACTTCAGGTGCAAAGCTAAGGGTGAGTTCACTTTCTATTAACTGAATCGACAGAGGCTCAGGGGGTACGTCAGGGTGACCTTGTTCGATCGCGTCCAGAGCCTCCCTAATCGCCCGGGCGCTGGCTTCGACCTTGGGTGCTTTCAAACCGATCGAGGAATCCGGCGGCAAAGTTCCGTGGATAATGTATTCCAACACTGGAGCTTTGAATCGTGCTCTTTTGACAAACTCCACCTGTCGATAGAATTCGTAAGTAGTGGTCGGATCGATGCTGCTGAAGTGGGGGGGATCCTCGGTGTCCCAGATACTGAAGGGATTTCCGAAGAGCTGCGTCAGCAGACACAGGTCCGGGATAGATACCTTGAGCGCCCTTGCCATAACTACATAGCGGTAGACAGTGCTAAGATTCGGAAGATTCAGGGTATCAGTTTCTGGATCAATGGCGCGCGGGCCGCCACTGACGTTGACCTGGGCCACCGTGAGGATCGCGTCCCAGTCCCGAGCGTTAATCTTGAAAGCGGCCAGAATGGCTGTGAGGTGCTTTGCGAGAGACTCACTTGCGCCTTGTGGGTAGTTTCCCTGCGGATCTGGTTCAAAAGCGTCATCGATCTGTTGTACGGCTCGGTTCAGAAACAGCTTCCGGTAGAGCGACTTCTCACCATTGGTATCGATACCTCCCCAAAGCACGCTCAACTGCGTTGGGGGGAGCTTGGTTGCCACGATTAGAAGCGAAACGCCCTCGAGGTTTTTGATCGTAGTGGCTGTGATATCAGTTTCACCGAGGGCTTGCAACATCACGTCCGTTTCATGGATCGTCCAGCCAAGTTTTCGCCAAAGACGGATGAACCGATGGATCCGAAACCAGTCCTCTGCAATGAGCCCGGACGAAGTGACGCCGTCGTAGACGTTCCCGATCGTACGCAACACCGTGCTTGCCAAGTCACACTTCGAGTCAGGCTCGTATAGAGTGATAACCGTGCGACAGTGGTCAAATTCCTTGATCACTTTTTGCTGGAAATCAGTTACCGTAAGGTCCGTTCCAAAACCCTTGTTATACGCACTGTCTTTTCCAAAGGCTGCGTTGTAGGCATTGAGGCTTGCAACCAGATCGGGATCGTTTGCAGGATCGAGTGCTCCGGACGCTACCTGGCGCAGACGCGCGTACAACGTGGGGCCATCGATCGTGGCATAGGCAAAGAAGGGCTCGAAGAAGTCGAACGCTGATTGATTCGGGTTGATGAACTCGGTTTGCACCAGCTCCACTAAATCGGTATAGCGGAGACCTGACCTGGTCAGGAACTCTGGAACTGCACAGAGGTTTTCGAGCACAGCGTTGTCTGTGTACCCCGTGTACCCCCAGTACTCACGCACCTTCGTGTTGTCGGCGACCGTTGTGTCGAATGCGGTTGACGCAATCGCTATGTGCTCTTCTTCAGACATCCGAATCGATTCGGCAGCGATGGCTTGTGCGGTGATGGGGTCCGGCTGCGGGTTCTGCGGGTTCGCCGCCTTGAGAACATCGTATCTACTGACCTTGAGGTAGTCGCTGTACGTCCGGATCACGTCGAGAGGCTGGTGGTAGGGTAGCGTGAAAGGATACTTTGCCCCATTGAGCTTACGGTACGCGTCTAGGTTGAGGTTTTGGGCGCTCGCGCGTAGTTCTCGTGCAGTCGCATCTCCGGTGTCGAAGCCTCTGAATGCATCCAAAGACTCCTGCGCCACAAAAGACTCCATGACTTCATTCGCCAGATCGATGTAGGGTATGATCGTGTTGGTATTCTCACAGGTGAGTTTGAGATACCGGAGATCGGGTCGCCGACCGGCGATACCTGGGCGGCCGTCCGACGGATCAGCTCCGATAAGTACGTCAAGGGGAGTGTATCCCGCAGCATTCGGTGCCCCGCGCCACAGGAATCTCAGGAGATCCACGAAGTAGGCGGCCGCGCTATAGACGGAGCTGCATTCCCCGCACTCGCACAGGTCTACTCGACCTAGCAGCTCTTGGTAATTCGGTAGATGCCCTTCGATGGAGCGCTTCACATCATCGTATTGAGCCGTACCCATTATGGTTCGCGGCACGAATCCGTTCGTGTAGTCACGCAAGCGCAGAACGGTCAGCTCATTGCGCGCAACGATGTGCGCGGCGCGTTCGTGAACCAACAAGGCAGCCTCGGCGCCGCCGAGCAGTTTGCTGTATTGTCTGATGAACGCCTTCCGGGGAGCACTCGCGATACGGTGAGCGGAGTCGAGCCCTTCACGAAGGAGGACTTTCATCACGTCCGGTGTCGGACTTACTTGAAAAACGCGTTGTATCGTTTTGAGTTCATCCTTCACTATTGACGCCTCATCCCCAGCGATCTTCTTAATTGCATCAGCGAAACCGTCGACTCGATTGCGCGCGATGTCGAAACTCTCGCGCGCGGTCTTGGACTTCGCATTCTCGCGGAGGAATTCAGCGGTCTTGCCGGTCACGGGCGCTGTTCTGCTCTCCTTCTTACCGTTCTTGATCTCTACTTTCTTGATCAGGAAATCCTTGTCCCCAAGCATCTGCGTAATGCGTGACGTGGGGAATGAGGAATTGATGATGTTGATCATTTCGTCGACATATGCGGCCGCCCTACCCTCGTCGTTCGTTCCATGGACGAATGCAGGAACACCGACTGTGCTCACGATTTTCAGGAACTGCTCTCGATTTAGTGCAAGTGCAACAAGGTCCGCTGGGGACTTCACGTTTTTGTCGACTTGGAGCGCCTTGACGAGAGCTTGATTGTTTCCGGTAAGCACAGCAAGCCGCTGAGTTTGCAGTAGGGCTTCGATAAGCCCGCTGTCTTTCGAGAACTCTGGCTGCTTCGCGAGATGGTTCTCCCAGAACTGTCGGTAGTGTCCTTCGTCCTCTTTTTCTTTGCCGTCTTTTCCTCTCTCGGCCTTTCCGTTGTCGTCTTCCCTTTTGAACGTCCGAAGCGCTCTAAGAAATGCCAACTGTTGTTCTTCTTTCTCGAGCGCTATAGACAGCATCGCTTTCAAATCGGCGCTGCCCTTATCTTGGAGCAGGTGACTGATTGCTTCTTCGCCCAGTTTCTGGAGAAACGCGTCCAGTTCCTCCTCGTTGAGAGGCGAGATGATCCGTTCTTTCGCGGCAGCATTAATGGCTACCCGCAAGTCGTCGTCGTTCTTCCGCGCCAGCACGCGCCAATCGAGTTGGATCCCTTTTCGACCAAGGCCATAGACAAGCTCGACGGATCGGCCGGACTCCTTTCCAACCAAAGCGGTCGCCTCCGCGACGGTTCTTGCGCAGTCGCCGTCCACGTCTGTCTCGCTGACCGCAAGGTGCAGTTGTTCGCTCGAAGCGGCGATCTCACTTAACGGAACGTTCCGGGGTTCTAGGAAGGCTTGTAACGACTTCACGACGATTTCATACTCCGTGCGCTTGTCATCCAACGTCACAACGACGTCGATACCCCGAACAAACTGGGTCTCCAGATAGTCACCTGTGTGTGTGATTGCGGAGCGACCGATCACTCGGGCGTTGTCATCAGCGCCCTGGACTGCCACAATTCCGATCGCACCATTGTGCCGGTCCTTGCGCCGATACTGCCATTCGAGAAGTGTGAAACGATACTCACCCTTGCCATCGGAAGCGGTTTCGGCGAGTGGTGTGAAGCCATCACCTCCCATCGTTTCGGCGACGGTTTTCACGTGTGGATACTTCTTTATTGCCTGAAGATCGAGATCGAACGCCAGCAGGCGCTGCTTGCCTCTCTTCAAGGCGTTCTTACTGCGGACTACACCCGAAACAGTGAACGAACCGTTTGCTGCGTTGCCTTGCTTTGCGAGGGCGTCGCTGAGAGCAGTCGCGATCGCCGGGTCAACCAATACGCCTTCGTCGTGATCAGTCGGGATGTGTAGCCGATCCAACAGCTTGTGCACTAGCGCTTCAGTATCCTCACCGGCCTTGTGTGTCCGTACCTCGTCACGAGCCACGTCAAGACCGAAGGCTTCTAACATTTGATGCAGTACGGCGACCCCGAACGAGACTTCATCTTTCTTCACCGTCTTGGGGAGCAGACTCGTCAGCATTGATCCTCCAGTTCCAGCTGCTTCCCGAACAAAGGCGTAAGTGGGCGAATTGCCTCATGATGAACCTTCAGACTGGCGAGGAGGTGGGAAGAACCAAGACGGCCCAAAAAGGATTCAGGACCGGAACTAGATCACCTGGGGGTGTAACGGACTCGGGCTGGAGCTCCTATCGGACTTAGGGCGCGCCGAGGTCTTGAGGAATGCTACAGTCCCGCGCGCAGTTCGAGGATCGAACTACAGGGCTGAGGACGAGCCTGAGCTCTGAGTGCGGTTGAAATATCATCGACCGCTCTCCATGTGGAGCGGCTGCTATTGGGAGGTCGGGCGATAACCGTACACGTTGTTTAATGGGTCATTGACGGTTTGTAGCTCGCCGAGATGTGGCCACACCGACGAATCACTTGCAACGCTAACATTTGGATTGCCGCGCGCCGAAAAGCCCGGGTAGAATTTTTGGTCCTGCAATTTGACGTTCGCCGGCGCACTGGAGGTGCAGTCAGCGCAATTGTAATTACTTGACCAGATTTCCATGTTCGCGAAGTCTTGACTCGACCACAGATTGACCTCAGAGTGTCCCGGCCCTTCGACAAAGAGGAACTCTCCCTGGGCAGCTCTAGCTCGCAGCTGCGCTACAATTTCACTGTTCGCATTCTTGTTTGTTGATACCTGAATCGTCCGACCGCCCGCCTCGTCTATCACGACAGCCGTGGCAATGTTCGTTTGCTTACGTAGAAACTCGTTTTCCCCACTTAGAAATTCATTTTCGAGTCTCGTCTGGAGTTTCATGGCGTTTGTTTCGGTACGACGCTGCCCAACTGCTTTCATCCCCTCTGCCATACCGGCTGATGCACCGACAAGACTCCAAAGTGGAGCACCTGCGAGCGCGACGGCGTCTTTCGTCTCAGGATCAGCCCCCGCGATATGGGCGATGCTGAATGCGATATTGGAGATGGGAGAGAACACAAGGCTGTCAAATACCGCCGCCTGCGTGGCACCCTCTTGCTCGCCTTGGGTTCTGTACTCGGGAAAGCGCGGTACCGTTCCAACAACCTCGCCGCTCCTGTCCCTTATGTCGATCGTCCCAAAGTCCGAAAGAACCACAATAGGCTCATCATCCCTCGCTCGTGTGATTGCTGCTTTAAGGAGATTTCGATTGTGTCGGGCAAAGGCAGCCTGTCTTGTTGGGCCTGTACCCGAAACGACGTAGTCCCACGCTTTGGCTACGACCGACATGCGATTGAATTCCGCGCGCGCGATGCTCTCCAGTTCCGTCAGTCGACTAAGAGCGGCGATATCTTCCTTCGTCTCGGCTCGGCTTCCACTCGGGTCAACGAGCGTAATAGGATTGCATCGGGCGTATGGATAGGCATTGGGCCCATCGCCCAAAGGTGCCGGGTCGCAACTGGTCCACCTCGCCAACCAAGCCGCGTAATACCTTACGCGGTGGTAATACAAGCCACTCTCATCCCGTTCCTTGCCCGTGTATCGATACCGCTTCGGCGTCTCCGTCAGACTGCGCACGCCCTGATAGGTCGAACTCCCCCAGGGTGCAAACTCCTCGTACGAAATGATTCGCGACTGCTCATCCAGTTCTAGAGTAGCGGAGCCTAGATGGTTGGCGAACTGGTAGCGTATCAGTTGTCGAGGCGCCTGGTCGTTGGTGCCCGTGTCGAGCGTGCGGGTCTCCACCACGGCAATGCGTTGCTTGTCGTCCATCACATGGAGTGTTTCGCGCTCCAGCGTGGCCGTACTCGCATCAATGGGGGGGCCGCCGTGTTTTCGGTAAATCTCGAACCCGCCAAAGTAGATCCGCTCTTCGGTTAGGCCCGGCGCCTTCTCCCACACTTTCCGCACGCGCTGGCCCGACGAATCGTATGTACAGAAAGCCACGCCGCCCCCACCCATGTCAGTCTGCCGCAATTGATCGCGGTAGTCCCAGTGCATGTTCGGCCCGGGCAGGCCGCCACCCAGATGCGGCATCCGCACCATGTTGCCGTGATCGTCGTGCTCATAAGGCTCTGCCTGCGGATTGGCTTGGTTCGGACTCACGGTTGTCCGGGTGAGCCGGTTACTGGTCCGCACTGGCGTCGCGCCTGAGCCGTCTTCTATCAAACTCGTTTCGAGATAATCGTAGACGCGTGTCCAGCCGGGATTCACCGGGTCGCTCCCGCGGTGCTGCATCTGCAAAATGTTACCCACCGCGTCATACACGTAGCGTTCGATGTACGTACCCATGGCGTTGCCGTCGTTTGGCCCGAAGCGCCCGGCGCCATCCGTGCTGAGCAGACCCACGCGGCCAGCGTCACTGTACGAATGAGCGATCGGCGGCCCGCCCTGACCGAGGTGCTCGCGACCAGTTGCCTGAATCAGCCTGTAGATAGCATCGTATGTGTAGTCGCTGCTCGGTTCCACGCGCTTGTTCTTGAAGTAGATCGTCTGCTGCGCATCGTCCTGGATGTGAGTAATATTTCCCGCAGGATCGTAGGTGTAGTGAAGGTTTTGGAGGCCGCATGCCCTGCCTTGAGGCGGGTCATCCGGCGCGACGATGGTCGGTGGCGGTGGGTTCGGGTTGCTGCAATCCTCCGCGAATGTCGCGCCACGTCGAGTATAGAGATGGATCAACCGGAACGTATCCGAATCATAGCGATAGCGCGTGGTCGCACCGTTTTTGTAGTCGATGCGCAAACGCTGCCCCTTCGCGTCGTAGTCAATGTTCGCGACCCCCACCGGTGAAGGCGCTTCGGCGTTGGGGTCCAGCAGTGCGCTTGGCTCGGTGGCGCGTTCCAGCCATACATCTTCGCGGTCTAACCGGTTCGCCTCATTGAACACCGGCTGAACCACGTATCGCTTGGCGCGGGCCAGGTTACTGTGTGGCGCGACGGCTTGGATAGGTCGGTTGAGCGCGTCATAGCGGGCGCTGCTCTCGAAGGTCTCGACGTCGAGTTGCGGGTTGAGCAGCCAATCGGGAATGGCTTTGTAATCGGTCATCAAACGACGGGTGCTCCGGAGAAGGTTGCCCTTGAAGTCATGGGACTCGATAGGATTGCCGTTGCCGTCGAGCCGGGCATTGGTGACGACGCCGGCGGAATCGGAATGCCGATAGACCCGGGTGCGCAGATTGAGCCCTTGCGCCAGAGCCTCTTGAGCCGCGGTCGGATTCAGAGGGGGTTCACCGTACTCGAACATGTCAATCAGGACATCCTTGTTCAACGTGCGCGGATCAGACTCGGCGTTCGTGCCACGAACGATTTGCTGCGCAGGGCGCCGCAGGGCATCATAGGTGGTGGTGAAGTTGTGGCCACGACTATCCCAGGCTCGCATGGGCTTCCCTGCCGCATCATTCAGCATCCAGCGGGCACCTGCCTCCATGCTGAGCTGGTGGGTGCGGTTCCCTAGCATGTCGTAGTCGTAGCGCATGACGATCCGCTGCTCGAGTGCACCGGTCGGCAGATAGGTGACGGGCAATTTTCGGTCATCGCGCACAGATCGCTGGTTTCCCTCGATGTCGAGCTCGATCCTGGTGGCGATGCTGTCTTCAACGCCGTCGAGGTCGTGGCCAGCGCAGACTACTCGGTTGTTTGTGACGGTCAGGAATGCGCGACCCAGTACATCGAAATGTGCCGTAATAGGAGTGTCAGCATGCGCTGCAGCACGTAGCGCAGCATTTCGCTCATCTGGCCCGAGTGCGCCAGCGACGCGCTGCGCTTGCCAAGTCTCCCAGACAGCCGGCTGGGTCTTGAAGTACTCGCTGACGTAACCACCGATGTCGGGATCGCTACGAGGGTCGCCAGTCTCTCGATTGCGTGGCGCGCACGTGTCGTTGACATCGAACTTGGTCTGCTGCCAAGCGTCGAACACCACCTTCTCGTAGGCATCATTTGGATGCAGCGTGGCGATCACACGCTCGGCTGGGTCATAGAACAGCACCGGGCTCACGCCAACCGTTACGCCAAACTCAAAGCCGTGCGTGGCACTAAAAAATGGTTCGTACCTGCGGACCGGCTTGCCCTTGTTGTTGAATATCGTCCAGCCACTTCCCACCCAACGCGGCTTCACCATGGGGCCGCCTTCGACCAGTCGCCCGGGCTCGGCCTGGATTTTCTTCTGGATTTCGCGGCCAAAGCCGTCGGAGAAGCGGAAACTGAGTTGGATCTTCAGCCCCTGAGGCGGCAATTGATCGCTAGCATGCGTCTCGCGGGCGAGCGTGGCTGCGAACGCCGGGTGCCACTGGGTCGCGTCATCGGGATGCGCCTGCCGCGTGCGCAGAAACCGCTCGAGGTCGTAGACGATTCGCGTCGTGGCACCTTTTAGCAGGCCCGCAGCCTCGGTGTGTGGGTCGGCGGCGTCGAACAAGGCGTCGAGTTGGGATTGCGCAAGGTCGCTGGCGAAACCGGCTAGGGTGTCGCCTTCGGCGAGCGCAGGTAGGGGCTTGCCCATGATGGCAGTGCCCACCACCATGCCGAGCGTGTCGAAGGCCACCTCTACTTGATTTCGGTTCGGGTCGCTGACGAGGCACGGTTGCAGCACGCGATAGTCGTTGACTTCTACCGTAACGCGGTTGTCGAGCGCGTCGCGCGTTTCCTTCATCAACAGGTCGCTTCCATCGAAATCGACGCACGTGTCCTGGCCGAAGGGGTCGCGGTAACGCCGCGGCAGGAAGAAGTGCTGTTGCGCTTGCGCGGCCTCTGCGCCCGCCGGATCTCCCGGATCGGTCGTGAAGAATGAACGCCCCGACGGAATCCACCAGTAGTCGTCGGCGTCCGTCGCAGGGAACAGCCCCTCCGCCTTCAACGTCTGACTTCGTACGTAGCCACCACGGTCGCCGCTCTGTCCGCTCAACACGGCGACCGGGTTGGGCAGCAAGGGTTCAGCCGCCTGGGCTGGGCGAGGACGCTGAAAGACGGCCGCTACCAACCCTGGTGTGAACGCGAGCTTATAGGTCTCGCCCGGCAAGGCAAGTGTCTGCAACTCACCGAGCGGCAACAGGCTGCTCAGATCGTCGTGCCGATAGAGCGTTCGCAGCGACTCAATCGGCCTTCGGCGCTGAGAGCCGGTGGCCGTCGCCTCGTAGGCGACTTCGGGGGGAGTGAATTTGTGGCGCAAATGGCCCGGCGAAGAGGGGTCTGGTTCGACGAAGTCGGAAGCCTGATAACGAAGAACGCGCTCGGCTGGGACCGTCGCTGGGCCAATTGTTGGACCGGAGGCTGCATAGCCGGTTAACTCGAAGCTGAGCGTCTCGCAGGGCATCGGAACGCGATAGTCGTCTTCCCGGTCGATTGCATCCCTGCCAGTGTCGTAATCCCTTGTGACCCGGTTTTCGGTATAGGTGAGGAGCGGGGTGGTCTGCTTAGGCTGATCGTTCGCGTCGAGCGCGGTCAGGCCTGGGTTCGATAGCTGCTGCAAATTTCCCTGCTCGTCGACGACACGAATCTGAGTGCGCCGCCCATAACCAATGGCCACCTGCTTGAGGACATTGCCGTACGGATCGACCTCCAGCGTCATCGCATGCTGAATGCGCGGATCCCCGGGGTCCCGCTCGTAGTAATAGCTGAGAGTCTCGCGCGCGTGGGTGTAGAAGACCGCGTGCCGGTTGATGCCCCGGGGTTGCAAAGCCCGGATGGTGAAATTTTGCTCCGCGACTGTATAGGGCGTGCGGGCACGCTTGATCTGATTTGCGCTTGCGCCTGGCCCCGCGTCATCAGCGTAGACTTCCTGCCGCAGCATGGAGCCTTTCAGCGCGCGGCAGGCCTCCCGCTCCTCATCGAGTGTGAGCCCGACCGGTAGAATCGTATCCGGCAACAGGAGGGCTTGGGCTTCCTGGTCGCTCAGCCCTGGCTCGCGAAAGTACTCGCCTTGATCGCTGTCACTTAGCAAGCCTGCGAAGTAGTCGGACACATGATCGCGGCGGATGTAGACGCCCGTGTGGAACCAAGTCTTCGTGCACACGGGCGGTACCTGCGAGGCGATGTTAACGTTGTCGCCTACCGGCAAGTCGCCCACCGCAGTCAGCGCGGCGAGCTGTTCCGTGTCCCACTGCTCGACCATGCCAAACCCGCGAAACTCTCGCTCCTCACCATCAAAGTAGCCGTGGTGGTAGGCATATCGCGTGACGAACCGATTGCGGCTGATCCAATCGTAGGTTTGCACGCGCTCGACGACGTGCACGGGGAAGGGTAAGCGGGTAATCCATGGCTTGCCGTCATACTTATCCAGCAGGTAGAACTTCGTTGACGGTGCGTAGTCGACGACGGTCTCCGCGCCGAGGTTGTTCGTCACTCGCGTGAGTAAGTGGGGCTTCTTGCCGCCCATCAGGTCTACATAGCGCATTTGTTGGCGGCCATCGCCCGGAAGCGGAGAGGACCACACCAGACAGGCCGTCCCGTTACCAAGGAGATCGGTCGGCATGACGGCCACGACATCGTCCACGCGAGGGAAGACGGGCAAGGTCTGCGGGAGACTCCAGGAATTACCCGACTGATTGAAAAACAGGCGCACGCCATCGCCGTGGAGGTAGATCACATCGGTGGTGCCGCTCCCATCGATGTCGGCGAGCCTGATTCTCCTGTAATCGAACTGATCGGGCGCGTCGAACCATGGTGCATTGTCCATCGTGACTTTGGCGCCGAACCGACCATAGCCGAGGTTGGGCCAGTAGCAGATTTCGCCGTTCCGTATACGGACGAGATCGGTCAGGCCGTCACCGCTCAGGTCGGCGAGGTAGATAGACTGCGTGCCGTCGGCAAACACGAGGCGCGGCCCTTCCTCTTCATCGAGGGCATGCGAGGTACGTTGGACGGCGCCGAACCCTTCCTCTGCCAGTGAGGAATGCCAGACGATCCCGTCGTCCTCGGTGATCATTACATCGATGTGGCCGTCACCATCCAGATCGACGAACCTGAGGTTGGGGTTCCTTGAATCGCGGTTCAGCCGTGACGTGAAGGGGCGAAACGGGAGCCAACCCTCCTCGTCGTCGTGTTCGAACAAGCCGGCGGTCGGTCCGTCAAGCACCACCACGTCGGGCTGACCGTCACCAGCGAGGTCCATGAACTGAGCCCCGCCAGCGAGCGTAACAACGGGCTTGGTCGCCACACGCTCGAGCGGTGCGAATTCGACTTGCCCATCGTGCATCGCGCTAAGGTTCCGCTTGTAGAACCACGCGCCCGCTTGCTCCGTGAGAATCCCTGGAATCCCGTCACCATGGAGATCAGTCCATTGGTAGGCCGTGCCATCGACGCCGATCGGTAGGTTCTCGAGGCTCTCAGGGTCGATATCGTGCACCTCGCTCTTGACAAGTGGCTCAGTGTACTGGAATTCGAGCGGCGGCAGGTTGCGCTTCAGATAACCCATGTGTTCTCGCCGGTAGCCACACTGGGTCACCGCTTTCAAGAACAAGTAGATGGGCGTGGTGACTGCAGTCGGATCCTGCTCGTCTGTATAAGAGAAGTCTGTGGACCGCACGAGGCAGTCTCGGCCGACGTTCGGTTCATCCGCGAAATGGTGGAACTGGAGAACCCGGCGGCATATTCTGCTCGTCCGCACCTCGAATCCCCTGTAGGACGAGAATGCGTCAACACGATGGCGCCACGTGCCGGCCTCATGAGGCGTGGGCGTGTTCTCGTCGTGCTCTCCATAATCGAACACAACCTCGAACATCCACTGGTCGTCCGCGAGTAGGGTGGGGTCGGTCGCTTCCCACGTGCCTAGATCGCGATTGGGCGCACGGTTGCCGTACCTGATGCGCTTCACATACCGATTGGCAGTACGGACGCGGTTCCGCTCGTTGACCATCCCCCGTGGCACGCCGTCGTCGTTCTCCTTAGCGTAGCCGTAGACGATCGCATTACCGTTGTCGTCATAACTCTGACAGACCAACCAGCTGAAGACCCGATGTGGGTCGGCTGGGTCGAAGATGCGACTCTCGTCGGTTTTTCCATACCAAGTCGTGATGTTTTCGCGCGAGATGGATCGCCACCACACCTCGCCGTCGGATTGTCGGGTCCACCGTTCGATCCTGGCGAAGAGACCTTCGATACGAGGGCGGTACCGTCGCACTCTGAAGCCGTCGCGGTCGCCTTCGTCTCGCACCCAGTCTCCCTTGTCGTTCTGCTTTAGCGCAGGGACGAGATCTTCTGCGCCGGACAGGATGAAGACATCCGACTCTTCGGCGTCGCAATATTGTGGCAAACCGTTCTCGGTCTTTCGCGTAATGGATGGAAGCGATAGGCTCCAGCCGAACCCGAACGGTCCGTTGCCCGCACCAGAATCGTAGGAAAGGGAGAGCTGAAGCCCGAAGCCAGAGCGACCCGGGCTAGTTGCGATAGGGACGGTCATCGAGCCGGTTCCCGTGACGGGGTTGGCGGCAAACTTCTCACCGATCCCCCGGATGGCGCCGCCGCCTTTGGGTAGCGAAATGATAGGCGCCGCGTACGGGCTTCTTTCGTTGTTCTCGGGCGTGCCCAGTCTATCTTCTGCCATCTAAATCGCCGGTCTCGCAGAGCCGCGGATGGCGTCAACCAGTGCTTGGGAGGAAACCCCTTTCCCGTCGCCTATCGGAGCACGCTCGGGACGCAGTTGATACCTGAACGCCGCCCGGCCGCCATTGGTGACCGCGACGACCGAGACGCCCGAGGCCCCGCTCCAGAGATTCTTCTCGTCCTCTTCGAGGTCACGGCCCAGAACCACGACGTAGGAATGCGGGTACGCTAGTACAGAAGCGAGGAAAGATTTGTCCGGCAGATCGGGAACGATTTCGATGTCGTCTTGGCCCTCAAGCGCGTCCTTCAGAATCCGGTCGAGGATCGGCGAGACCTCCGCCAGGACAACGCGTGTTCGCGACACCGAGGCTCCTGACAAACTTTGGGAGGATAGTGGGTTTGTTGCGGAGGAGGTGGAATAGCTCGGCGGGCTCAAAAAGGGTTCAGCCTAGTGCCTAGATCATCGACGCAATTCGGTCGCACCTGTTCCGGCGGACGACCTGAGCGGAATCGCGCGCACGCGCTCGGCCGCCTCGTGTCGTCGATTGACGCCCAGCTTCTCGAGAATGTTATGGACGTGGTTTTTCGCTGTCGCAACTTCGATCCCAAGCTGCCTGGCGATATCCTTGTTTGAGAATCCCTGTCCCAAGAGCTGCAGAATCTCAACCTCTCGTGCGGTAAGTCGCGCCTCCGACGTACCGAGTGGAGTAATGCCAGCAAGCGTCGTTACTCTTCGCAACAGCGTTGCTGCCATCCTTGGAGAGCAGAGAAGTTCTCCACGCCCGACGCTCTGCAGTGTTGCGAGAAGCTCCGACACGCCTGCGTCGCGAGGCACAAACCCGGCCACCCCAGCTTCAGCGCAGTCCAGTACATGCTTGTCGGTCTCTTGTACCGCTAGAGCGACAACCTTGAGTTCGGGCGTTTGGGTGCGGATTGCGCGAATCATGCGGCAGCTGTCCGGGGTCGCCTCATCGATTAGAACGACATCCGGTTGAAGTGCTCGGGCGGCAGCAAGTGCACTATCAAAATCGGCGACGGCGCCGACAACACTCAGGCTCCGCTCGCGCCCAAGAATCTGCGCCAAGCCCTCGCGATAGAGTCGGATGTCCGCAACGAGCAGAATCCGGATCACGGGTTGTCAGTCCTTGCGAGCGTCCCTCGCCCGTGGCATGGGGCGATCGCGTAAGGGGTCGCATTCCGGACCAGGGATTATGAAGATCGTGCAACCCTGTGAAACCGGATAGGGCTTCTTTCGGGATTGAGGCCAAATGCGGTGGACACTAATGGAGGAACATGGCGTACGTTTTCCCCTACACTGGCGCTGTCGGATTGTCGCCAAGTACTCTTGGTGCGTTAACTGCGGGACCGCGTCGATTTGCAATTACCTGCCTATCGTAGAGAAGGTAGAGGGAATAAGGAAGAGAAAAGCATCGCCCTGCTGACTCTCTCGGATCCTCTTCCCGGTTCAAATGGCAGTCCAACACTCCAAGACGTGCGCGCACACTTCTGAATGCGCGTCGCCCTCAAAGAGCGTTAGAGGTGGTCAACTCTCATCCGATCTGAGTATTTGTCCACGGAAAGAAAGAAAGACCGATTGGGTTGCAGGCCAGGGCGGCACGAGACACCTTTGCGTCCGAAGAATACTGATGTGACGTTGCCAGCGGACTTGGCGAATATGCTCCCTCACCCTTTTCGCGCCGACCGGAGACTGGCTTATGCCGAATACCGCTCAAGTTCTGGCGTTCGAGTTCCGCGGCGCCGCGAGGGAGTCCGAACAAAGCTCAGATGACAAGAGGTCAAGGACGGTATCCCAAATCGTCGACGACCTTAACAGGATTTCTGACCTCATCGCGGAGCAGATCGCCACGGACCTCCGTAAACGGCTTCCGATCGGCGTTCAAGTGGAAACGAGCCTCGAGTTTCGCGAAGGCAGCCTCGAATGGGTGGGAGTGATCTATGTGCTCGATTGGATGGCGCGTTTGTCAGGAGCCGGCGCTCTTGTCGAGTACATAGTGCGGGTGATCCGCCTTGTAGTGAACCGAGCCGTGCGCCAAAACATCAGCCAGCCATCGATTCTGCTTCCGTCTGCAGACACTGAAGTCACCGTTCTCCACGGACCATCCGTTGCGCAGCCGGCCCTAGCGGAAGACCGGAGCCTTCGGCCTGTTACCTGGCTCGCCTTAATCAATACGGTGCTGCTCATCGCGCTTATACTGATTGTCGTTCTGAGGCACGCGCCTTGACGGGCGACGGGCCGCATTCCGTCGTTGCAAGACGCCGACCGAGTCGCGCAAAGCCCACCGGTCTTACGTGTTTCGCTGCTCCGGAGCGACGGAGTGCCTCTTGAAAACTGTGCCACAAATTGTGCCGGTCCGTTCTTGTAGATGGGTGCAGATGCGTCCGGTTTCGTGCTCAATCAAGCACAAAAAGCTGCGGCCCCGCATAGCGGGGCCGAGTTTGGAGACCGGTGCTCTACCAATTGAGCTACGGACCTAGGTGCCGAGACAGAGGCCGCCAAAATGTAACCACCCCGTGCCTCCAGGTCACCTGCTTTTCGCACGGGATCGGTCTCGTC
>Ga0075434_100001119_pt1 | contig 22021 bp, 19 predicted proteins | sample RhiMethybrSRZTD3_FD_75298 | JGI IMG/M metagenome (GOLD analysis project Ga0075434, IMG submission 75298) | Populus rhizosphere microbial communities from Tennessee, USA - Rhizosphere MetaG P. TD hybrid SRZTD3 | ecosystem: Host-associated > Plants > Roots > Rhizosphere > Soil | place: USA... | reverse complement strand
TCGGCACGTCGCCGATTCAGCAGAACGGCCAAGCCCTTCGAGAACGAGATTGGCTGGTGACGGTTGCACGGCCGCAAGGGGGTTTGCTTTATCTTGTGTTCATTTCTCCGGACAGAGACTCTGGTCGGCTGCGGTCCACATACCGACGCATGCTAAACAGCTTAGAGGTTCGATAGCCGGGCCTCTGCTGAGAGGTGATACATCAACCATCGAGTCCGATCTTGAAAAACACCGACCGCCTATTGTTGGTTTTCGTCGCGTGTACTATATTCGCGTTTGCTTGCCGTACCCGCAATCCTCGCGCAGAAATTCCTGCTGGGCCCGAACCGTTTGATCAACGATTTCTGACTTGGCTGATTCATCATCACAATGATGACGACAGGATGACCGCGCCGTGTGTCAGTAAAGGCAATATTCGTAAAGAGCTGCATGACTTTTGCGTGAGTGTCGATCAGCAACATCGCGAGCGGGTTGAGCGCATGAAGGGTAGCCCGAGGGCCGGTTCAGCCGAACCACTGGGAGGAAGAGAAGGTGTCCAAAAAACGCTGCTGTGCTTTTTCCAAACGAGGTTCCTTGTACCCCTTCAGAGCGATGCCAAAATTCCCGTCGATAGGAAACTCACCTTCGCCCAGCACAGCGTGCGCGGGCAGAGGCATGATTGAAAGCGAGCTTTTTCCTTGCGCCCGCAAAATACGAGCCGGGCCGAGCAGGCACAGGACCACGAGGGAAAATACAATGAAAACTGCTAGATAAGCCTTTTTCATAGCATCTCCAAGAAGCGAAATTATTGAGATAACTTTTGTCCCCATGGCATTGCGCTGTCCTTTTGGTCGCAGTTGCCGAACCATCAGCCGCCCGCGCACGCGGTTGAGCGATTTCAACCTAAGCTTCCGGGATCTTTGCCCAAAGCGAAATCCAAACGCAGAAAAGCTGCGTAGCATCAATCCACATGATTTACATTTTCGAGCGCAGCTGTTTGACATTGACTGAAGATGCGCCCGGCGGCCTGCTTGGATGGCCGCAACACCTGAGCCTCGGCTGAAGAGCCTAGCGAAAACGCCGTATAAAAAGAGAATGCCTTTCCGACCGGTATATGCCAACAACGTAGACTACGGGCTTGTTGCTGGTCGAGAAAATCACCTGTCGTATCCTTAATAATGGGCTACCATGGAGAGCGCCCAGCAGTTCCGCAGTACGGTCATTGGCAGCGGTCGCGTCCACTTCTTCGTCTGCATATGCGAGTTCGGCTCGATAGTCGTGCTCCAAAGTTCGAAATAAGGAATCGTTTTTTGACATGGCGTCGGCGAGTCGCGGGAATTCGTCCGCAGAGAGATAACAGGCCTCAAGAGCAAACGGCTCCTCTGCTGTATGGCGTACGCGTTCGATCTTTGTTAATTGACTCGACTCTGGTAGCCTCAAGCGGGCTGCGATTTCGGATTCGGCCTCAACGACCTTGCAGAAGACCACTCGAGAACTAGGTGCCAGACCGCGGCTGGCCATCTGTTCCGTATAACTCATCAATTTGTTGGAATGAATTCGCGGAGGGGCAACGAAGGTGCCGGCACCTACACGGCGTTCTACAACTCCGTCCTGTTCAAGTCCGGCCAAAGCGTGCCGCGCTGTCATTAGGCTAACTTGGTGTACTCTCGCAAGTTCACGTTCCGAACTGACCGGGTCTCCGACCTTGAGCTGTCCCGAATCAATTTGCTCACGAATTACTGCTTGAATCCTTTGATAAGCGGGAGTGCCGTTTCCTCGACCGGTGGGAATCACCATTCGTTGGAACCTCCAGAGCCCAAGCAACCATTCTTCTCTTCTAATCTCCGATTGCTATATAAGCCATGGCCGGGCCAAAGTAAAGTTGCTCCCCTGACGGGGATCAGACCACGGTTCACGGCCAGCGACACAAAACGAGGCACGGTCTGCTTATGAGCCGGATACGAAACGTGACTTTGGGCAGCTCTGCACGGATTTCGGTTCAACCTTTGACAGTGGAGGTAACTGCGTTGGCGAGAACCGACGAGATACAATTGCGAGATTCCACCAACTCCGCCGTAGCGATTCCTTTCAACAACTTGGTGACTGCCTTGGCGGAGAGGGGAGCTGGAAGTAAACTCCACCGAGGCGTGCAGTCGTAACACGTGGTTATCACTGGCTTGCACGGAAGCGGCCGCAAGCACAATTGCCTCGAATGTTTTGCACTCCCTCGTCCCGCTTTGCGAAGTGCTTGTGCACATATCCACGATCAACTTTTGAACACAAAGCTCCTCTAAATGTCTTTTAGAGTAGCGTAACGCTCGAATTTTTATCGGACTTTCTGCGGAAGCCGCCCGCAGTTGTTTTCCGCCGCCGACAAGATTGACCGAATTTTTTAAGCGGTGCTAGTATCCGGGACGTGGTGGAAAAAACTGATGCGAAAGGCGCTACGTTCAGTCGTTTTGAGCATGCAATTTCTCGCTGGCTGTAGCCTCGGAACTCAGCCTCAATCAATTCCAGAGCTACCCCGCTCCACCCTTGAGAATTTCTCGCCTGGTGTCCGAGACCAGATTCAAGTCGCGTACGCCGACGCACGCGCACACGTTAACGACAGCGAAGCAAATGGCCTGCTGGGGATGGTTTTTCAGACCTATGGCCTCTTCCAGGAGGCAGGACTGTTTTACTCGAGGGCTGCCCGCTTGGCGCCTTTGGTATTTCGGTGGGCGTATTACCTGGGTGTGGTCGAGTCCGCGCGAGGACACTGCGACGAGGCTATCTCAAGTCTTCACACAGCAGTGCATCTCGACCACAGCTATGTACCAGCACAACTACAGCTCTCTAACTGCTTGCTAGCATCCGGAGATTTGAATGGGAGTGAAGAGTTCTTTGCCAGGATAGCGACGCGCCACCCTGATAATGCCGGAGCCTACTATGGTTTGGGACGGGTACGCGCTGCCCGCCGAGATCTCGCAGGGTCAGCCGAAGCCTATGAAAGAGCGTGCGCGCTGTTTCCCGAATTTGGCGCCGCGCATTACGGTCTGGCCCTAGTTTATCGCGGGCTCAAGCAGGGTCGCCGTGCTGAAGAACAGCTTCTGCTCTACGAGAGAACTCAGGGTCGTTTCCCCCCATCCGCTGACCCGCTGATTGATGAGGTTCGCGCGCTAAACCGGAGCGCAACGTATCAGGTGCAAATCGGTATTGAGCTCGAACGGCAAGGCAAGCTTGATGAATCTGTGATCGCTCACCAGAACGCACTTGAAATCGATGCAAATCTGGTACAGGCCCACGTTAATTTGATCGAACTTTATGGCCGATTAGGTCAATTCGAGAGAGCAGAGGAGCACTATCATGCTGCGGTCCGTCTGGATCCCGGTTCCTCGGAGAGCTATTACAACTATGGAGTGCTTCTTCTAAGTAAGGAAAAATACGAGTTGGCTCAAGACGCTTTTCGGAAAACCATCGAGATCGATCCCTATCATGCGGGCGCACACAATAATCTGGGCTTCCTCATTGAACGGCAGGGTCGGTTGGCAGAAGCCGCGGCGGAGTACCGGAAGTCCGTTGACAACAAGCCTAGCGATCGGCAAGCACACTTCAATTTAGGGCGGGTCTTAGTGAACCTGGGAGAGTACCAAGAAGGCATTCGAGAGCTAGAAAAGACACTCGAGCCCGAAGATGAAAACACCCCTCGATACACCTACGCGCTAGGAGCCGCATTCGCACGTTCCGGTGACCGTCAGAATGGGTTACTCTACATACGCCGGGCACGAGAGGGTGCTTTGGCACTGGGCCAAGCCGGACTAGTTAGCAGCATTGAGCGCGACCTCCGTACCCTCGACGTGACACGACCTCCGCAGTGAAAGTGAAACAGAGGGAACCCGACCTGTTCCAACACGATGCACCCATAATTGGGTGGACCGCCCTTTTTTTGAGGACGTTCTTGTTGGGATTTGCGGGCTGGCTGGGGGTGGATTGGCTCGCCGTAGGCTCTCAATCCTCTTCAGAGCCTCTTTTCCGAGAAGTTTCCGAAGAAGTAGGTCTAAGGTTCCACCACTTCAACGGCGCGACCGGCGAATATTACATGCCCGAAATTATGGGGTCCGGCGTCGCCCTGTTTGATTATGACAACGACGGAGATCTGGATGTTTATCTGATACAGGGCACCGTCTTCGATCCTGGTCAGGATCCCGGCCGGTCGCAGTTTCCCCCTCCGCCAGGCTGGAAGCCTGGCAACCGGCTATTCCGCAATTTGTTGAGCGAGACTGGAAAGTTGAAATTTGTAGACGTGACCGAAGAGGCGGGAATCGGCCACATCGGCTACGGAATGGGTGTGGCAGTTGGCGACTACGACAACGACGGCTTCCAGGACCTCTATGTCACGAATTTCGGACAGAACGTTCTCTACCATAACAATGGGAACGGCACATTCACTGACGTGACGGCGCGGGCGGGTGTCGATGATCCTCGCTGGAGCAGCAGTGCGGCTTGGGTCGATTTTGACCGAGACGGGCGACTTGATCTTTTTGTCGCCAACTATCTTGATTTCAACGTCAAAGCTAACAAGCACTGTTCCGCCTCCACGGGAGAGCGAGATTACTGCACGCCGAAGATGTATCAACCTGTGCCTGCGCGCCTTTTCCGAAATCGAGGCGACGGCACGTTTCAAGACGTCACTGAGACGGCAGGCATCGGAGCCGCCGTGGGACCGGGACTCGGGGTTGTCTGCGCTGACTTCAACGGCGACGGTTGGCCGGACATTTACGTAGCTAATGATGGCGCGGCTGCTCACTTGTGGATTAACCAACACAACGGAACCTTCAAGCAAACAAGCCTGCTCTCCGGAACCGCCTATAGCGTCGAGGGGATGTCACAGGCCGGAATGGGTGTGGCCGCGGGTGATTTTGACAATGACGGCGACGAGGATATTGTTAAGACCAATTTGACCGGTGAAGGATTGAATGTATACGAGAACGACGGACAGGCAGATTTTCATGATGCGTCGGCAGAACTGGGCCTACTAATGCCAACTTTTCCCTACACAGGTTTCGGAACGGGTTGGTTCGACTATGACAATGACGGCTGGCTGGACCTCTTTATCGCAAACGGCGCCGTGAACCGCATCGAGAGCTTGCAGGGAAACCCGTATCCATTCAACCAGCCAAATCAGTTGTTTCACAATGAGGGTATCGGAGGAAAGTTCCGAGAAATGACAAAAGTTGCCGGAGCTGGCTTTGCCCTCTCGGAAGTAAGCCGCGGGGCTGCCTTTGGGGACATAAACAACGACGGTGCCATCGATATACTGGTCACCAACAACAATGGTCCGGTCCGGCTGTTGCTCAACCAGACTGTGTCCTTAAACCACAATCACTGGCTCTTGGTTCGGCTGGAAGCGGCTGGCGGCAATCGTTTCGGAATAGGTGCCAAAGTCGAGGTTCGGCTGAGCCAGCGAAAACTTATCCGGCTCGCCCACACGGACTCGAGCTACCTATCAGCGAACGACGTCAGGGTCCATTTTGGGTTGGGAAAAGTAGCTAAAATTGAAAAGCTCATTGTGTACTGGCCAGACGGTTCGGCTGAGGCTTGGGACGGGATCCAGGTGGACCGAATTGTCACGATCCGCCAAGGGACCGGCCGCAGCATACGGGGCTAGAGCTGACACGCCCCTGGGGTCGCCCATGAAGACAGTTGTGCACTTTGCAGCCGAGCGGTCTTGTTATCGAAAAGATGCGATCCCAAGTTGAAGGGCGGTGGAGTTGCAAAATGTTTTTTTGTTGCTTGACAACTAGCATTTCAGGGCTGTATAGCTTCTGCCCAAGGTAGTGGAACAGATCGTGGGGACTTGCGACTTCCGAACAACCTAAGTTTGACCCCGGGTTGTTGACCGAATCATAGCTTGTGCAAAGGGGGCATCTTCTCTTCTCACAATGAATTTCGCATTTTGTTTCTGAAGGAGGCGCTGTGAACAAAGTAAATCGGCTATTCCTGTTAGGACTTTTCAGCCTTGCGGTTGTGGGCATTCAACACGTCCTGTTGCTGCCCGTCCTAAACGCTCAGGTTTTATATGGCTCGGTTATCGGCACCGTGACCGACCAGAGCGGTGCGGTTGTACAGAAGGCCCACGTGGTCGTAACCAACCGTGCCACAGGTGTTCAGCGTGAAACCGATGCCGATGAGAATGGCCATTACAGAATCACAGACCTTCCACCAGGGGAATACGACCTCAAGGTTACGGCCAGTGGGTTCAAGCCTCTTACGCAGACAGGTTTAAGGGTAGGCGCTAACACTGTCACCGCAGCCGACGCCGGCTTGCAAGTGGGCGCCATGACCGATCAGGTCACCGTCGAGGCATCAGCAGTGACTCTGCAGACCGAAAAATCCGATGTGCATACCGAAATTCCGACAACAGCTATAGTGAACTTGCCACTCAACCAGTACCGCAATTACCAGACGTTGATCAATCTTGTGCCCGGCGCCACCCCGGGCGTTTTTCAGAATGCTATCGCCGACACTCCTGAACGCGCCTTGAGCACGAACATCAACGGTACCAATCGCAACAACAACAACACACGCGTTGACGGTGCCGCCGACGTGTTCGTCTGGCTGCCTCACCACACCGTTTATGTTCCCCCGGCTGAGACGATTCAGGAGGTCAACGTTTCTACCAATAACTTCGATCCCGAACAGGGGATGACTGGGGGCGCGGCCGTTACCGTGATTACCAAATCAGGCACTAACCAGTTTCACGGGACGCTGTTCGAGTACCATCAGGATCAGGTCCTGCGGGCAAGACAATACTTCGAGACTCCTGCCGTAAGTCCTCGAAAGGGCAAGAGCATCCTCAATGATTTTGGTGGCACTTTCGGTGGCCCTATTAAGAAGGACAAACTTTTCTTCTTCGGAAGCTACAATGGGACGTATGAGCGCGATAACCGCAGCACGGGTCTTGTAACGGTCCCCACCGCGGCTCTTCGCGCCGGAGATTTTTCCGGCACGGGCACGACCATCTATGATCCGACTACTGGGAACGCAGATGGTACTGGACGCACACCCTTTGCCAATCAGTCCGCCATTCCGATTGATCCTATCGCGGCGAAGATCCTGGCTCTGGTTCCCCTTCCAAACGTACCCGGAGCCGGCAATACGGCAAACTATTTCAAGTCGGCTACCCAGAGTTTGAATCGCAACAATTTCGACGGTAAGGTTGACTGGAACCGTACAGCCAAGCACACTATTTTCGTTAAATACAGTGCCATGAAGTCGCTGTTTCATGGTGAGCCCAGCTTGGGCGAGGCCATAGGCGACTGCGCCTGTGACGGGGGACTCGGTGACTTTCATTCGTTTGTACAGTTGGTTACCCTCGGCCACACGCTGACCCTTTCGCCGACTCTTCTTCTTGACGGTAATGTAGGGTTCACTCGCATGAGCGAGTATGGCCAGACGCCGGACTTCGGCAAGAACATCGGCCTTGAGGTACTGGGGATTCCTGGTACCAACAATCCCAATGACGTGCGCGACAGCGGCTTTCCCGAGTTCGGCATTTCCGGTTTTGCCAATATTGGCAACACGGAGGGATGGAACCCTGCCTTTCGTCATGACTGGAGCTTCACCAGTTCCCACAACCTCAGGTGGTCTCATGGCAAGCACCAAGTCAGTTTCGGCACCGACATCATCCACCACCATCTGAATCACTGGCAGCCTGAGCTGGGTGCAGGCCCTCGAGGAGAATTCGACTTTGGTGGCGGGGTGACAGCTCTCAATGGTGGAGCTTCCCCTAACCAGTTCAATGCTCTGGCGCAGTTCGAACTCGGCCTAGCTGGCGAGGGCAGCCCAGCCGGCGGGAACGGGATAGGAGTGGGAAGAAGTGAGCAATTTATCGAAGCCACGGCCCGGGAGTGGCAATTTGGCTTCTTCGCGGGAGATCGCTATCACGTTACCAACAAGCTGACCGCCACGCTCGGCCTGCGTTACGAATACTATCCTCTTATGACCCGAAACGGCCCGTTCAAGTTCGACCGCTATGACTTCACAACGGGTAACGTACTGCTCGGCGGGCTTGGCGGCAATCCCGATCACCTCGGGGTCACTACCAGCAAGAAGCTCTTCGCCCCGAGGGTCGGTTTTGCCTACCAGATCAAAGACAGTACCGTGGTGCGGGCGGGCTACGGAATAACGGTAGATCCCTTGCCTCTGGCTAGGCCACTGCGCGGCTTCTACCCGCTTACGGTGGGTTCGAATTTTGCCGGACCGAACAGCTTTTCTCCAGTTTCGTCACTTTCGCCGCTCGCCACGCCGCTTCCCGGCGATCCTACACTAGACCCAAGTTCCGGACTAGAGCGGGTCGGCATTCCGGCCGTCTGCTGCCCGGATATCAGCAGCGGAACCATCTTCCTTCCGGCCCAGGCGTTGGAGCGGAGCGTGGGGCCTGGCTTGCTGAAGCGGGGATACATCGAGTCATGGAACCTGATTGTGGAACGGAAACTTCCGGCAAAGTTCTTCGGCTCCGTCGGTTATGTCGGCACCCAGACCATTCACCAGTTTGCGGACCGAGACCTCAACTCCTCTCTCCCCGGCACCGGTCAGCCTGGGCAACAGTTCAATAACGCGACCTTCGGGAACCGCACGGCGCAAACCTTATTCTGGCAGGGCTTTCTGAATGCCAACTATCACTCTCTCCAGACCAGCCTCAACCGCCAGTTCTCAAATGGTCTGATGGTCAAGGGTGCTTACACATTTTCGAAAGCCATCAACTATACGGATGATGACGGATGGGCGGGCCTTGCCTGGAACGATCCGAGCATTCTGCGACGCAACCGTGCCGCGGCCGGGTACAACATCCCACACATCTTCCAATTGGCATACGTCTATGAGCTGCCTTTTGGCAAGGGCAAGCCGTATGCTTCGAGTGGTGGCGCGGCCTCGAAGATTTTGGGCGGATGGCAGACCAGCGGTACCTTTAGCGCTATCTCCGGGCACCCTGGCTGGGGGAACACTGGCGCAGATATTACGGCTTCCGGCGCCTCATTGAATGCTGTCGGACAGAGACAGACACCTGACCAAGTCGGGCCGATCAAGAAACTTGGCGGCATCGGCCCTGGTAATCCTTTCTATGACCCGAGCTCATTTGCGCCAGTGACTCGCGTTGGTTATGGCAATGTAGGTCGCAATCCCCTGTTGGGACCAGGCTCCGTCAACTTTGACTTCAGCTTGTTCCGCACGATCAGCATTACCGAACGTTTGGGATTGCAATTCCGCGCTAGCGCGGCCAATCTTTTCAACACACCACATTTCAAAGACCCCAACGGCGACATCACCAGTGCCACATTCATGGATATTACCGGCGCCCAGGACGACGAGCGCCAGTTCCGCTTTGGATTGCGTTTGGCGTTCTGATCTGCTGATTTTCGATGCGGGGCACGCGATGGGCGTGCCCCTAATTTTTTGCGGTGCACGCAGTATTCGCAGGATCAGCAGTGCTGGTCATTGTTTCTCCGAAATACTCTCCGAGTCGTTAGCGTGTAGCCGCGACCCGGCTGCCTGGGCTCTGTCCCCAGTCATCCTGTCTATAATTCCTTTCTTGGAGCCCGGGACAAGATGAAACCTGGCCAGCTACTCCTCGTTTGTTTGTTTTCCATTCTCGTGCAATCGAGCGGATTGGCACAGTCGGATGAGCTGGCGCTAAAGTCGCAGCGAGCTAAGGAATTCATGGCGGAGGGCAAGTTCGTTGAGAGCATTGCTCTGTACCGCGAATTGAACCGGGCCGTGCCCAATAACCCGGGCCTGATGCTGAACCTCGGTATGGCGCTGCACATGGCGGGGAAGGAACACGAATCGACACAGCAGTTGGAAGCCGCAGTGAAGCTTGACCCCACACTAACGCCCGCATGGCTGTTTCTTGGAGCGGCTCGCCTGCAGCTGGGCAAAACCTCCGCGGGGGTGGAGGCGCTCAAGACAGTTTTACGTCTGCAGTCTGATCATCGGGATGCGCTTGCCATGCTCGCGGCCACTTCGTTTGCGCTCGGCCACGCCGCTGAGGCAGCGGAGCAGTACAAGAAACTCGCCGATCTTGACCCGGGAAGCTCGGCTGCCTGGTATGGCCTGGGGCGCAGCTATGAATCGCTTTCCGTCAGCGCTTTTGAGGAACTCCAGAGAACCGCCCCAGAGTCGGCGTACTGGCTGGCGCTGATAGCGGAGGCCCGCCTCCGGGAACAACAATTCTCGAGCGCCTTCTACTTATATCGCCACGCCCTAGAAACGATGCCCACGGTGCGGGGTCTGCACACGGCTGTGGCGGAGATCTATCGCCAGACTGGACATCCAGAGTGGGCGAATCTGGAGGAGGAGAAGGAACGCCAACTTCCTCAACCGGATTGCCGAAACCAAACATTAGAGTGCGAGTTTCGGGCGGAGAATTTCGCTGGGCTTGTCGCCTCTACCCAAGATTTGAAAACTCCTGAATCCTACTATTGGCGGTCGCGAGCCTATAACCAGTTGGCGCTGCACGCTTTTGCCCATCTCGGTCAACTGCCGCCCTCCGCTGAACAACACGAGCTCAGAGCTCACATTTACATGGGCCAGAAGAGATACAGCGAAGCCGCCGCTGAATGGAGGGAGGCGCTGAAGTTGCATCCGGGCGATGCGCAGATTCAGAAGCAGCTTGGCATCGGTCTCAAATTCAGCCAGGACTACGGCGGCGCTCTAGCTGTGTTCCAGGGTCTCCTTCGGCAACAGCCGGGGTCGGCGGAATTGAGTTATCTGGTGGGCGACACACTGCTCGATTTGCAGCGGACAGAAGAGGCAATCCCCTTGCTGAAGCGTGCCGTGCTGCGCGATCCGAAATTGCTGGCGGCACACAAGTCTCTTGCGCGCGCAGAATTGGCAGTCGGAAATTCAGCGGCAGCTATTCCACACCTGAAGCTCGCTTTGGCCGGCGATGAGGACGGCAGCCTGCACTACCAGCTCGCCAGGGCGTATCAGACAACTGGGCAAGACCAGTTCGCCAAGCGGGTCCTGGCGGATTATCAGAAGATTCAGAAATCCAGCGCGGCAGGAAAGGAGGCGGCTAGGCAGGACATCGAGATCACCCCGCCTTAGAAGCATCCAAATTATTTCGCAGGCTCGTGAAGCTCAAGGACCTGGTTGGTAGCGACGTTTCGTAGCTCTTGAACGGTACCGCTGGGCCAGCGAATTTTGATGTGCTCGATCTTCTCCAGCTTGCCGGTCCCGAAGTGCACGCGTGAAGGACTGGAAGACGCGTAGCCCACACTGGTTGTCACGTGGTTCGATTGATTACCTAGACGGATCTTAGCCCCGATGCCGTCCCGATTACTTCGCGTACCTATCAACTTCAGGATGAGCCAGCGGTTCGGTTCTGGACTCACATTCTGCCAAAGCTCTGCCAGTTCGCCGAGGGCGCTCACAACCACATCAATTTTTCCGTCGTTATCAAAATCCGCGAAGGCGCTGCCGCGGTGGGCGCGCGCCAGATTGAAGCCCGCGTCCGATGAAACATCGCGGAAGGTTCCATCACCAACATTCGCGAACAGACTGTTGGACTGCTTGTAGTGTGTGGGCTGAAAGAGGTCAATCAGGTCGTTGACATCGGAATTGGCCGTAAACAGATCCTTCCAGCCATCGTTATTGAAGTCGAAGAAGCCGTTCCCCCAACCGCTGCGTGCCACGCTCAAAGGGCCCAGCCAGCTGTCGTGGGTTGCGTCGAGGAAAATACTTTTGCCTGAGTTCCGAAACAGCGGAAACGTCTCACCGGCAAGCGCCGTAATGTTGAGATCAGGCAACCCGTCATTATCGAAATCCCGGAAGTCTACGCCCATGCTGGCTATGGGCAGTCCGTTGTTAGTAAGAGACACTCCAGCTTCAAGACCGACCTCCTCAAACGTTCCATCCCCGCGATTGTGAAACAGAAAGTTCGGGAGATTATCGTTGGTAACAAAAACGTCCATCAGGCCGTCATCGTTATAGTCGGCAAACGCGACGCCCATTCCCCGCCCGATGTGCGCGCCTATTCCTGACTTGGAGGTCACGTCCTCGAAGGTCCCGTCGCGCCGGTTGCGATAAAGAGTATTGGACAATCCCTCGAAGTACTTTGGATGGCAGTAGACACGCAGGTTGCGATCGCGCTCGCCGCAATAGCGGTCAAAATCCGGCGTCCAGTGGGCGTAGTTGACGACGAACAGGTCCAGCCATCCGTCGTTGTCGTAGTCAAACCAGCCGGCGGCCACGGACCACTTATCGCTCTTGATACCGGCAGCTTCGGTCACATCCTCAAATTTGCCGTTGCCGAGGTTGCGATAAAGAATGTTGCGATACACTCCCGCCACGAACAGATCGGTGTGGCCGTCGTTATTGTAGTCGGCCGCGGCAGCGCCCATCGAATATCCGGCGCCGGAAACGCCTGCTTCTAGGGTTACGTCCTTGAACTTCATGCCGCCAGAGTTCCGGTAAAGCCGGTTGAAAAACTTAGGGGAGTCCTTTTCGAGAGAAGGAATCGACGCCCCGTTGGTGAAGAATATATCGGTCAGCCCATCGCCATCGTAATCGAACGCAGCTACGCCGCCGGGCATGGTTTCAATCAGATGCTTGCGCGGCGTGGGACTGTTCTGCAGGACAAAATCCAGACCCGCCTGCTGGGCGACCTCTCGAAAGCGGATGGGAGCCAGCGTGAAAGGCGGTTTTGCAACGGTCTTTTTCGTTGGCGTCTGTAGCAAAAGAAAGGCGCAGGCCGCTAGAAACTCCCTCCGTGACCGCATCAACGGCCATCCCCGGAAACTACAAAGTGTGTCGGAGAAGATCTTTTCTGGCTGGTTCTGAAAGCGGTGTCCGGCACAGAAGCAGTTCGATTCGGTTCGAATGAGATATTGCTTGAAGCTAAGAGACACCCAGTAGCAGCTTGTCCACCCGCCGGCTCACGTTACGCAGGTAAGCCTCGTCGCCACCCTCGAGCTCAGTGACTGCGCTACCGGCGTAGCCTGTATCGGCAAAGGCCTGGCGGACGGCCGCCCAATCCACGTCGCCGTCACCGAGGTTCACCCACTCGTATCCATCTTCCTTGCGCTTGAAGTCTTTGAGGTGGACCTTGACGGTGCGCTTGCCGAGAGCGCGAATCCAGTCCTGGGGATAACCATACAGCACAACATTCCCTACGTCGAACCAGGCTTTGATCCAGGGACTCCTGAATTCGTCAATGTACTTGACCATTTCGAGTGGGCTGAGGAGGAACTTGTTCCACACTTCCTCGATGGTGATCACAACCTTCAATTCCTGAGCGAGCGGAATGAGTTTGCGAATCTGTGTCTGCGAGCGGACCCAGGCATCATGGTATGAAGTCTGAGGGTTCACCACCGCTGGCACCAGCAGCACCGCATCCGAGCCCCAAAGCTTGGCGTTATGCAGAGAGGTGCGCATCCCGGCCAGGCTCTTTTCAATCACGGCAGGATCACTGGACGACAGCGGATACTTCCAATGGTCCATATTCATGACGGAGTCAATAAGGATGTTCGCACCGTCGGCCGCTTTTCTTATTTCTTCAGCTTTGCTTTGGTCAGGCTCTGTGGGCACCTGCACCACTTCAAAACCCACGTCCCGCGCCATTTTGAAGCGGTCCGCGTAGCTGAGCTTTTCCGGCAACATGTCGAGCAGCACACCCTTTTTGATCGGGAGGGGCGAGGCGTAGGGCGCGGGCGCCTTAGGGGCGTCGGCAGGTACCGCTGCTAGCGCGCGGGCCAGTCCACTGCCGCAAGCCGTTGTACAAGCGGCGGTGACCGAAGACTTCAGAAATTCTCGGCGTGTCGGATAGCCCATCAGCGCTCCTCCGTGCGAAGCTGCCCCTGGCAAAGCTACGCGAGTTTCTCCAGGTTGATTTTCGGGTCCCATTCTTCCTTCGACTTCAGGATTTCGTCCCAAGTGATCTCGTGTCCCTTATAGGCCGCGGTGCGCGCCATCATGCACGAAATCGCGGATTCGCTCCCTTTGGCGGCCTGGTTATGGAAATTGCCGCTGGTAATGCTCTCAACGAAGGCTTTCTTCTTTTCGGGGTCAGCCGAGTCCAGATTGGAACTGAACTTTCCGGTAACCGAGAAGGCCTGCGGCTCAGATTGATCTTTCGCCGGCAAGAGAGGAGCTTGCCAGGGTTCATCGCCCCAGATGCCCAGTGGTCCGGTGTAAGGAGACTGTGAGGTCCCCTTCGTACCGAAGAAGCGCTCGGTCACGTCCCACCAGCCTTTGGCAAATTGCGTGGAGCTGAAGGTCACGTCAATATCGTCCGGGTAATGGAAAATCACATTGTAATTTCCATAGGCGTCCCCATCGTCTGGTGGCCGGCCTTGCCGTCCGCCAGTGGCGGATGCCTTCACGGGTTGTGCCTTGAGGATCCAGTTGCAGATGTCAATTACGTGAATATTCTGTTCGACGATGATGTCCCCAGAAAGCGTGCGATCGTGAACCCAGTTGCGCAGGCGACGTTCCTCAGGGGACGCATTGGGCCAGGGTGGACGCTCGATGTAGCCGGTCAGATAATAGGCTTCGCCGCAGACAATCTTGCCGAGGGCGCCATCATGGATGCGGCGGACCATTTCGACGAAGGGGGGACAATCGCGAATCTGGAAACCGACATCCAAGCTGAGCTTGCCTTCCGCCCGCTTGCCGATTTCGATCACCTTGAGCGCGCCGGGAACATCAACCGCGACAGGCTTTTCCAGATACACATGCTTGCCCGCAGCGACGACGGCTTCCAGATGCCGGGGATGATAATAGGGTGGAGTGGCGATCACGATCGCGTCCACCTCCTTGGAGGCCGCGATTTCCTTGTAGGCATTGGGGCCGACGAAGAGTTGGGCAGCGTCAATCGCAGCATAGCCTTTGGCCTTCTGCATTTCGTCGAAATGAGTGTGGGCAGCGTCGAGCTGATCGCGAAATAAATCCCCCAGCGCGACCACACGCGCGTTCCCAGTATCAACCAGATTCGATGCATCTTCCGTGCCTCGCGCGCCGCAACCCAGCAAACCGACCCGGACCGCCGAGTTGGCGGCCGTGCCGTGCACCAGTTCGGGCTTGATGAACATCACGCCGGCGGTCGCGGCAACCAGGCCGACAAATTTGCGCCGATCAATTCTGTCTGAGGAATGTGGTTGTTGATTTTTGTCTGTTGACATGTTTCCTCCTGAATGCCGCGGAAGTCTACGAATCAGTCAATCAGTTTTTCCAGGTAGGCCTTCGAAGCCCGTACGTCTTCCACTTGCTGTGGACCCGAAATCTCACGCTCGATAGTAATCGCGCCCTCATACTTCAACTCCTTCAAACGCGCGATGATCTTGGGAAAATCCACCTTTCCTTGGCCAATGGGCACTTCTTTGCCTAGCTCTTTCGGATTGGTCGGCCAGAGTCCGTCTTTGGCGTGGATGCCTTGCACGTAAGGCCCCAGAAGCTCGATGGCGTCAACGGGATTTGCCTTGCCGTAAAGAATCAGGTTGGCAAGATCGAAATTGACGCCCTGATTGTCGGTTCCTACGTCCTGAATGGCGCGTACCATTGTGATGGGCGTCTCCTGACCGGTCTCATAGCGAAAATTCAGGCCCTTGCTCTTGCAATAGGCGGCCACTTCGCGCATGGCAGTCACCGTTTCGCGGTATACGGAGTCATTGGGGTTTTCGGGAATGAAGCCACAGTGCGTTTGAACCGCAGGAATGCCACATCGTTTGGCAAAATCCGAGGCCTTCTTAATATGTGCGAGGCGGGACGCACGTGTCTCTCGCGGCACCAGGCCTATCGTGACCGGCCCCTGGTAGAAATCCCATATCTCTTTTCCCGGTCCGCCCACCACCAATGAAGTTGCCTCAATGCCATACTTGTCCAGTGCCTGGCGCAGTCGCTCCGCGGTCACCCGCTCAAAATCCTCTATGAAAGCCTGGCAGGTTGGCAGGCCCAGATTGTGGACTTTGGCCATGGCAGCATCGGGGTCCTTGCCGACGTCGATGATCAGGCCGAGGCGAAGTGACTTCCGGCCTTGGTTGGCTGCTACAGAAGGAGCAGTCTGCCCTCTGCCAATACCTGCCACTCCCAGCGTGGCAGCCAGCGCCCCTGTGGAAGTTTGAAGAAACGTGCGACGGTTGTGCTTATTCATGGAGCGAGTTATGCGAAGGATTGTGCTTCGCGTGGCTGGAAACAGTCTCTATTTCTCTTTGATGTATATGTCCTTCCATCTCATCTTCACACCGCCGCCAGTGTGAATCTGCAACGCGATAACGCCATCGTTGAATTTCGGTGTCGTATCCGTGTAGTCCGTGACCTGAACGCCGTTCAGACGGACCACGATGCGATTGCCTGAGACCGAAGCCTCAAGATAATTCCAATCGCCTGGCTTGAGCGACCGCTCACCCTCGGGCGTGGGCATTATAACCCAGCCTCGTCCGCCGCTTTCGTATAACCCACCGGTATGTTTGCCGGCCCCGGGATCCACCTCCACCTGCATGCCCTCGATATCCGGGCCATGTTCAGGGTCAATGCCGGTAATCCGCGCGTGCAGGAACAGACCACTGTTGCCCTCGGCCTCGCCTTTGAATTTAAGTTTCAGCTCAAAGTCGCGATAGGTCTTCTCGGTTGTCAAATACCCGTATTTGTTGGCCACGCTCTCGCACAGAATCGTCCCGTGTTCGACGACCCACTTCTCGTCCCCGTTGTTCTTCCAACCCGTGAGGTCCTTACCGTTGAAAAGGGATAGCCACCCATCTTTCGTCGCCGCCTGAGCCGTTAGCGTGAGCGCGACCAGCAACCCGATTGCAACAAGCACACGACGTTGTTTCATCACGAAGCCTCCATTTCGATTTGACAAGGCCATTGTTGGTGTTCCATCAGCCAGGAACTCTATCATGAACGAGACTGGACAAATCGGCTCGGCAGGGCCTGATGCGAGAAATATTTATCTGTCAAATCTGGCACATCTTTGTATTCCGTTTTATATTCCGTCATGTTCCCTGGTCTCTCATTTCCTTCAGCTGACTTCGGAAACATGCGGCTCATAGATGTTCCAGGTATATGACCCTGGACGAAGACGCAGCTCAGGCGTAACTGGGTACGGCCGAGTGAGATCTGTTGATGCCGCCCACGGTATTCGTGACGACGGCCGTTTTCTCGCGCGCAGCGACTCTGACCTTTTCCATATTCTTGTCTGTGGCCGTAATAGGTGGTATTGCACGAGGGTATATTCGTTTAGCAGGCTGAGAGCACGATGCCCATTATTGAGACGAAGCGTCTCTTGTTGCGCGAATTCACCAGCGAGGATGTGCAGGCACTGGCGCGCATTCTTTCCGATTCCGAGACCATGCGATTTTATCCTTCGCCACTCGACGAGATCGGCGTTGTGGATTGGATCAAGCGGAACAGGCTCCGGTACCAAAAAGATGGCCACGGCCTATGGGCAATGGTTTTGAAACTGACAGATGAGTTAGTCGGGGACTGCGGGCTGACCGCGCAGGTTGTTGATGACAATCGGGAAATCGAAATCGGATATCACGTGCGCCGCGATTTGTGGGGACAAGGCCTGGCTGCCGAGGCGGCGTTTGCCTGCCGGGACTATGGATTCAGGCAGCTGAATGTTGACCGGCTCATCTCGCTAATCCGTCCAGAAAACCTGCCCTCCCGCCGCGTCGCCGAAAAGATGGGCATGAGTCTGTGGAAACAAGTGATGTGGCGTAATCTGCCGCACAACGTCTTCGCTGTGCATGGGTCGGCCCCGAAGATAAGCTGATAGTGCGCCTTCTGGCGTGCCATCGTTTTCCTGTCGGCGAATGCAAGGTGAGTCGTTTCGATCGGAGGGTTTTCGAATCGCTGTCTATAGTCCTCAACTGGAACTGTTTTCCGAAGAAGTTGCCCCGGATAACTCGGGAGCGGCTGGTGTCATTCTCAGTGGGTCTCAGGGTTTTCGTTTAGTAGTGGGCATCGTCATTTTGTAAGTTTTTAAAAGTGCTTGTTGTTTAACGGACTGAAAAGGCTGGCGCTCAATCCCGTTGTTCAATCGATCCAAATTTTGCTTTGGGTGTACTTGCAAGGGTTTGGGCGGTCCCTATCGGTGGTCCAAATGTTCATGGGACTGAAATAGATGGGCTTTGACACGAAACAGGTCTGGGCCTCAAGTCAGTCCACGAGAATCATGTGTTTAACAGTCCCACGGTAACCGTTGAAGTTGTTGGAAACACCTGGAAAGTGGAGTTCTGAAAAGGCTGGTGTCGGCGGCCTGGTTTCGACACTCATCTGCCAGCAGCAAGCGACGATCCTCTTTCGGGCTACTGGAGCTTCGCGTGTTCCGCCTTGGCCTGTTACAGGATAGGGATGTCGGGTCGCTTACTGGGGCAAACCGACTTTGCGCACCAGTTCGGTGTAACGCGGATCGGAGCGCAGGGAATCGAGCGTGTAGTCAGTCCGGAGGGCGATCAACCCTTGGTCGTGCTCTTGGGTATGCCGTGTTAAGCCACTCGAAGGCATGATCCTGTCGCCCAAGTCGGCATATAACTGCGCGATTCCATAAGGAGAAACGTAATCGGTCTTGGCTTTGCGTTGTGCGAGGTAGACTTCGATTCCCTTGCGCAGAGCACCCGGCCATGCGCCGGAGCGGAAGCCCGGTGATGACCGCAAAAGACGGCAGGTACCCGTCGTGGTCCAGTAGTAAATGGAGCTTCACCGCTCCTTTGGTCAGGCGAAACTTCGCCCAGTCAAACATCGTAGCGCCGAGATCGATCACCGAGGCGTCCAAGCTCATCAGCGGGTTCTTGAAACGGAACTTCTTCTTCTTGCGCGTCCCTGGTTGGTTGGCCGCCAGGCTCTGACACTTCGCCAGCAATTGGTCGAACACCGTCCGGTACAACTGCCAAGGCCGATGTTGATTTGGCGTAGGCCAGCGTCGCCCGCGCCGGCGCCTGAGGCAGACCCAGATGACGAAGCTTTCCTTCGCTGGCGGCTAATCCTCCACAGATCTCGCGCAACGACTTGGCGTGTCCCAGCTGGCAAAAGAGCATGGCGATGAACTGTCCCCAACAACTGAAACCGCGCCCGTGTCGTTCGGCGCCCTGCTTGCGCACCGCAGATTCAAACTCCAGACGGGAGATCAACTGTAGGGTCTGTGAGAAAATACTGCTGACTCGAGTCAAGGCTGAGCTCCTTAGTAGGTTTGCGATTGGTTGTGAACCCAACCTCAAGCTACCAAATGCTCGGCCTCTTTTCTTCTACAAATCGAAATCATTATTTGGACAGGCGTGGGCGGATATAACAATCCCAATCCGGCTTTGAGGACCGGCAGCATAAGTCGCAGCGATTCGGTGGTCACTGTTTCTGTATACAATGACACCGGGGTGGCTCCATGTTCTGGCAGCCCAACGGTATGTAATCAGCAGCTTCAGATTATTGGGTTTTTACAGCTTGGAACCCAAGAGGTCGATAACCCGCAGGCAAAATAACTGCTGTTATTCTGAATGCGGCGGGTTCTAATCCGGCTAATAGCGGTACCGCTGCAATTCCCCTTGGCTGGCTTGATTCTGATGGTTTCCGTCATATTAACGAAGCAGCCCCTATTCCAGTGCGCCTTATTCAGTGACGAATCACACTTGCGCCACGTGTGGCAACACCACACCCACGAATGCACAGATTGTCGCCCGTGTTACCGCGGCGGGTAAGCTACGCCGAGAAAACGGTTATCATCGCCCACGTCCATAATGGGCTTTTGTTCGGTGGCGTACTCATAGGCAGCTGTTCCCGAAACGGCGTCAATAAGCTCTAAATCCGCTGGCGGTTCTGTGAGTCTCTTTAAGACAAGTGGATCTGGGAGTAACAGTGCTGCTATTCGACGACGGCAGCCACATCCAGTTGGAAGATCCTTTCAAGCTTAATTGACCTCGGGGCGACTCCAAGGGAACCCCGTGGCGATGGTGGGGGCAAAGGGCTATTTTCCCAGCGCTCGCTGCGCGTAGACGGTTTGCTGCCAGCCCTTGCTGCAATTGCCGCTTGGTTTTCGGCTTCCGCGCTTTCACCAACTCATCGGGCGTTTGTAGCAGGTAAGCCCGCAGATGTGGCATTAAGGGCCGTTCGATTAGCACCCACGGCTCCAGTCGCTCGCGACGCGTGACGTCCTCATTCAACCATCGCACTTTAGAGCGCACGGCGCACATCGGGCAGGCGTATTCCTCCTGCTCTTCGGGCAACTCACCGCGAAAGATGCCGTGCTGAATACAGCAGATTTCAAGCGTGACGTACGGTCGATAGCCCTTGGAAATCCAGAACAACCGCTGCTCGAGTTGCAGGGTGATCGTCTCCGGTGCGGGTTCTTGAGGGGAACGCTACTTTCTACTTTACACACAAAACTCACACCATTCACAGGATTTTGCACAGAATCACTCCCGAAAGTGAGCAGTTTAGAACAGACTTATCTATTGAATAGGTTCTAACGTTTCCGCATTTAGAGTTGGTGGGTCATTTGGTTGTTTGAACTTTCGTCCATTCACGCCAAAGGTACCAACCCTATTCCGGCGCTAGCAGTGTGGATGGAACAATGCGCGGAACTTACCAGCCAACTCAAACAACTAGCTACGCAGAAGAAATTGCCGGAGATTTCAGCCACAAGGAAAAGCCAACTGCGCCAGAATTTAAACGCCTTGAAGCCGCGGAGCGCATGAAAATCAGGCAATGTTCGCCCTATTTCAAACCAGCCGAGCAGTTCCAACTGTTAGGCGCCGCCATGACGGAAGATGCCCGGCGAGTAATACGAAATGAGTATAAGCGCCATGCGATTGCGGCAAAACGAGCACGGGCAACGGGAAACGTCTTTTAGAGCGCGAAATCCTTGCGGCACTCCGCCAGGACTGAAGCCACCGGTGGACATGAGGGACGCAAATTCTTCCTAATGCTAGCAGACTCGTGGCTCCTCACTTAGTTGTGAGTGAAATCGCGATTTATCATCAGCTGAGTTACTGGCGGTCGTCCCGCAGCGCCTGTAGCAGGTATCCCGTTGGGAACAACGCGAAACCCAAGATCGCGCTCGCAAGATCAAGATAGTGACCGGCGCTGTGCTCCAGGCCCCAGTTCATGTAACGAAACAGGTGCAGGGCTTCGCACACGTGCGTGAGCACGACCAATACGAGGGCACTCGCTCCCACAAGTTGCATGCCCACGGCCAGAGTTCTTCCTCGAAGGAACGTGATCCCCGAGCCAAGGAGCAGCAGGCAAGCTGGGAGCAACGCAAATAGCGCTTTCAGAGATGCGGGGTTCATAAAGGCAGCCGTACAAAGAAGAGTATCGCGGTTCAGGGGTTTTGAGTGCTATCGCGATTTTTCATCAACTATTCGCAGTCCGCGGCCTATTCCTCATCCTTCACCCGGACCTCTTTCATTTCCTTAATTTCCGTGATCACGATTGCATGAGTTCCGGTTCGCTCAAACACAATCCCGCTCGCCCGCACGTACTTGCCGACAAACGGCATGAGTACCTGCCGTTGATCCCTATCGGGCATCTTGGCAGAGATGGGGAAATACAGCCGATCATCTTTGGTCAGAATAACGAGCGGCGAGCCACCCTTCACGCAATCCTGTACGCACTTGCTGCCCATACTCGTCGCATGGTTATCAAGATTCTGAATTGGGCAGGCAACATCCCGAACCAGCCCTTCTATCGTTTCGTTGGAAACATTCGCCCGGGCACCGGCCATGTCCGTGGTCTGTGGAGACTGAGACGCCGCCAAGAGAATCCCGCAGCACGCAAGCAGGCCAATCTTCAACGGTCGGATCATCGGTCTCTCCTTTTCATTGCGCATTATTTTTTCTGCAGTGTCATGCGTTTGATGAAGCGTCTAATCATTGCACAATTGGGACGTGGTACGGATTCAATCTCTGTTAACAGGCGTCTCTTACAATGCCGGCGTTGTCAAGTGCTTTTGTCCCACACCGCTGCATCCACTCAGAGATGAGCGCCATTTCGCTCTCGTAGAAATAAGTGCCATACCAACCAAGGCTCGCTCGTAATCAGTTTCAGGTCAGAATCTCGGTCCGACGCATCT
>Ga0075434_100001118_pt1 | contig 22037 bp, 22 predicted proteins | sample RhiMethybrSRZTD3_FD_75298 | JGI IMG/M metagenome (GOLD analysis project Ga0075434, IMG submission 75298) | Populus rhizosphere microbial communities from Tennessee, USA - Rhizosphere MetaG P. TD hybrid SRZTD3 | ecosystem: Host-associated > Plants > Roots > Rhizosphere > Soil | place: USA... | reverse complement strand
GGCTACCCGTATGTCATTGATCAGCTGGTGCTTACCGTGCTGTTCCCGCACCAGTTGAGCACGGCCGTCGCTGCTTAGCCTGCCAATTTGACGAATCTCGGCCCCAAAATCGATAACTCCAGGCACGATCTGCTCCTCGAAGTCAAGCGCATGGGCTTCCAATTCTCGAATTTCGATGAGCATTTTGGGAACCTCCGCGCCCCAAACCGATTACCGCGCAGGCCGCGGAAGTACGACAGAGACGTAAGTACTCAAGGGAGCTAGAGTTAGGATAAATGCGCGCGCGCGCAAGCGTCAAGGAAGCAGATCTGTCGTTGGCCATTCGTCGTTGGTCGTTAGTTGTTGGTCGTTCTTGGTCGGTCCTTGATCGTCGAGAGTCCACCAAGGTTGATTGCGTTATCCTCTTGACGGATGTCATCGACTCCCCAGATTCAACAACCTAGGAACGAAACACGTGTCCGGCTGAGTATTGAGAAGATTGCATCTTCGATACGTCGGTTCCCCGATCGCTGGATGTATTCCCTTCTCGCGCTTGGTTTTGTTGTGCGGCTCTGGCGCGCCACCGGCACCTACCTTAATCCCGACGAAGCTCTGCACTTCTTCGTGGCCAACAAGGTGACGTGGTGGGAGACGTATCAGGCAAGCCTCAATACCTCGCATCCGCCGCTGCTGATTTTCTTGCTTCGCGTCTGGCGCGGGCTTGGGACATCGGAACTGATGCTGCGCCTGCCCTCCATCATCGCGGGCATGATTTTCTGTTGGTTTGCTTACCGCTGGCTGCGAACGCTGTTCGGTGAAACGGCAGCCTGGGTGGCATTTACGTTCATCGTGTTCCTGCCCTCCACCATTGACCTCTCGACCGAAATCCGGCAATACGCGCTGCTTCTAGCCTTCGCAATGGGATCTGCGTACTTCCTTGAGCGCGCCCTTCGCGACAACTCAGCCGGCGCAATGCTGGCTTCCGGTGTGTTTCTCTGGTTCGCGCTTTTGTCGCACTTTTCAGCATTTCTGTTCGCGGCTGCGCTCGGCATTTACGCAATCTTGCGGATGATTCAGCTTCGCGCGAACTGGAAGCTGGTTGCGGTTTGGGAACTAGGGCAAGTACTGGGATTGGCAATCTGCTACTGGATCTATGTCACACAGATTTCCCGGCTCGGGCAGGCCTACGGCGGAACGAACGCGACTAAGGGTTGGATGGGGAATGATTATCTCGGGAATTCCTACTACATCCCCGGAAAGATCAATCCGCTGTTGTTTGTGTTCGCGCGGACGGGAGGGGTCTTTCAGTATGTGTTTGGCCAGTCGGTCGTCGGGGACTTTGCCTTCGTCGTATTTGTGATTGGGATAGTGATGACCTTTCGCGGGGGTGAATCGTCGTCCGTCGTTCGTCGTCGGTCGTTCGTAGACACGGTTTCGTCGGCAACAAACGAGCGACGACCGACGACGCGACAGATAGGTATGTTGTTACTCATGCCTTTTGCTCTTAATTGCGCTACCGCCCTGGTGAGGGCCTATCCATACGGCGGGACGCGGCATTCATCGTTCCTAGTCCCCTTTGCACTTGCGGCAGTAGGTGTGGCATCGTCACGATTGCTGCGCGGCCGGATCGCGCTGGGAATCGCTATTGCCCTGCTGGTCTCGTTGCTTTGCAATCTGCTCGCATCGAAGCGCCTGCGGTACATGTCAGCGGAGAACCAACGCAAGGAGAACATGGTGGCGGCGATATATGCGTTGCAGAATTTGCCGGCCGGGGAACCGATCTTTACCGACTACCAGACGGGTTTGTTGCTCGGGCATTATTTGTGCGATCAGCGTCCGCTCGAGCAAGACAGGAAAATTGCTGGATTCCTGAGCTACCAATGTGCCGGCCGCAAGGTCATCGTTACCTCGACGTTTCTGTTCACGCCTCGGGCTCTTTACGAGCAATGGCGAGCAATGACAAAGGCGTATGACTTTCATCAGGGTGAGAAGCTTTGTGTTACGCAGATTGGCCGAACCACACATCTGGCCTCTGAGCTGGCAAGTTTCCCTGAGTTCCACATATCGCCGCGCTACTTCGGCAACAGTATTCAGGTATTCGAGTTGACAGTGGGACAAACTATGCCAAACCCGGAGTCGCTGCCAACATCATGAAGCGCATACAGACGATCGCAGAGATGCGCGCGCTGTCTCGCGCGGCAAGGGTGCACGGGAAGCGACTCGGGCTGGTACCGACCATGGGCGCACTCCACGAGGGGCATTTGTCACTGGTGCGTGCGGCCCGATCGAAGTCCGACGCGGTGACGGCTTCGATCTTCGTGAACCCTACGCAATTCGGGCCACAGGAAGATTTCGCGCGCTATCCCCGAAACCTGGAAGCGGACTGCGCCATTCTCGAGCGTGAAGGAGTTGAGTACGTGTTCGCTCCTTCCACAGAGGAGATGTATCCCTCGGGTTCGGTCACCTGGGTGACCGTTGAGGGACTGAGTGACCGGCTGTGCGGGCGATCTCGGCCCGGACATTTTCGCGGCGTGACGACCGTCGTCTCCAAACTGTTTCACATTGTCGAACCTGATATTGCTTTTTTGGGACAAAAAGACGCGGCCCAGCACGCCATCATCCGACGCATGGTCCGCGATCTCGACATGGCAGTTCACATCGAGATTTGCCCGATCGTGCGCGAGACAGATGGGCTGGCGCTGAGTTCACGCAATGCATATTTAAGTGTGGAAGAAAGGAAGAAGGCGTTGATCTTGCATAAATCGCTCATGCGAGTACAAGACCTGCTTCACTCTGGAGAACAGGACTCAGACAAACTGATTCAGGCCGGAAGGACCGAGATTGCAAACGAGCCAGCCGTGCGCCTCGACTATTTTGAAATCGTCAATCCTGATACGCTCGAGCCCATGCCTCAAGTTAGTACGCGCACCCTGGTGGGAGTCGCGGCATTCGTCGGAAAGACTCGCCTCATCGATAATGTTGTTCTTGGAGCATGAGTTTCATGCCTCTGGTGCTCGCATCGGCTTCCCCCAGGCGGCAGGAATTGTTGAGATCCGCGGGTATTGAGTTCGCCGCGCGTCCGGCGAACATTCCGGAAACACGGCTCCCTTCTGAAATTCCTAAAGAATTTGCGGAACGAATGGCGAGAGAGAAAGCCGCGTTCATTTGGAATGGCGGATTCAATGAGAAAGCCGTGGTCCTAGGTGCTGATACCGTGGTCGTCATTGAAAACGAGGTTTTGGGTAAGCCGACGAACGCAAACGACGCTGCACGCATGCTTCGCCTGCTTTCGGGACGGAGACATTTCGTAATCACCGGCGTTTGCCTGGCGGGAAGCAATTTTGAAGATGTCCGCTCGGAAACCACTGCGGTCTATTTCTCTAAATTGAGCGAAGGCGAGATTTCGAGCTACATAGAATCTGGTGAGCCGATGGATAAGGCAGGCGCCTACGCGATCCAGGGCGGAGCTTCGCGATGGGTTTCAAAGATTGAAGGCGATTACAACAACGTGGTGGGGCTGCCCGTTGATCTGGTAAAGCGAATGCTCCAGGAGCACGGAATTGCTTGACTAAGACTTCTTCTGCTCGGGCTCGTCATCCTTCTTCATTTCGGATTTGAAGTTGCGAATGCCTTCCCCGAGTCCCTTGCCAAGCTGGGCAAACTTGCTTGGCCCAAACAGCAGGAGGGCGATGCCGACGATCAGCAAAATATGGGTTGGTGAGAACAGTTCCATGTAAGTCCCTCCCGAATGAGCCGAACCTGTGGAAATTCTAGGCTAGTGAGCAGCCAGAGTCAAAGAATCCGGTGAGTTTTCGCAAGATTTCACCGAGAAAAGACATAATCGAGACATGCTTCGGGCGTTAGGACTAAGCGTTATCAACCAGTCCCGTCAATAGAGCCGCCCGCCGCGGTAGTTCGGAAATGATCACTGATTCGTGCTCTGCGTGAGCACCGTCCCCGACGGCACCAAGGCCATCGAGGGTCGGAATTCCGAGCGCCGCTGTGAAATTTCCGTCGGAGCCGCCGCCGACTGACGCTTCCGCAAGGTCCCAGCCCAATGCGCCGGCAATTTCACGCGCTTTTTCATAGAGTTCTGCAACCGCTTCAGTCCGCTCGAGGGGGGGGCGGTTGATCTTGCCAATGATCGAAATCGAGCAGCGCGGATTCACCGGCCTTAGCCGCTTCAGCTTCGTGTCAATGACGGATATGTCTTTCGCCGATGAGACGCGGACATCAACGCTGGCGGTCGCGGTTGCGGGGACCACGTTAGTTCGCGTCCCGCCGCTGATCTTACCCACATTGAGAGTGATCCCGCTTCTGGCGTCTGCAAGCTTCGTAATTTCTAAGATCTGATGAGCAAGTTCGATAACGGCGCTCTGACCCTTTTCGAAATCGAGGCCAGAGTGCGCGGCAACGCCTGTCACCTGAATCGTGTACTCGCCGACTCCCTTGCGCGCGGTCTTGACAGCGCCGTGCGGTCCATACGCGGGCTCGAGCACCAGAACGGCGGTTGCCTGACGCGCAAGCCGCTCGGTAATCGGGCGTGAAGACGAGCTGCCGACCTCTTCGTCAGAAACCAGCAGAAGGCTTAGGGACCGAGGCAGCTTGCCATAGTTCCACGCCAGCATTGCTTCAATCGCATGGAACGCGAGCGCGATGCCGGCTTTCATATCGAGTACACCGGGCCCAAAGACCCGGCCCTTGGAAACGCGGCAGGGCATCTTTGAGATAGTGCCGATGGGATAAACCGTGTCCATGTGGCCCAGCAGCAGAACTGGCTTGCTCTTGTCGCCGCGTGCGCGGAAATCAACTTGCAAATGATTTCCGAACTTTTCCGCAAGATGAACTTTGATCTTTCCGCCCAGTTCTCCGAACCTCGATGCGAGCACAGTGCCAACCCGGTCCACGGATTGTTTGATGTCGCTGGGAGATTCCAGTTCCACCAACTGCCGGATGCTTTCGACGATGTCTTTCTGGCGTTTGTGAAAGTAGCGAAGTTGATCGGCGGGTTGAGGTGCGCTCATAGTCAGGTTGGTTGCAATTTCCTTCGTGGACCGCAGCCTGCCCTGAGCGGAGCCGAAGGGTGTCTTTTGTGGTTGGATCGCAAGGGGTCAGAACCACAAAGGACACTAAGGTACACGAAGGTCGAGCGGCAAGCTATTGCTTTTTCGCACCTCGGGCCGAAGTGGCGATGAATTATAATTTTCCGCGACATAGCGCATGACAGACTCAACCCAAGCCGTTGCCGAGCCACCATCGCAAGAGCACATGAAGCTCGACATTCAGGACATTCTGCGGATACTTCCACACCGCTATCCATTTCTGCTGATTGATCGCGTTGTCGATCTTGAGCGCAAAAAGCGAATCGTGGTGCTCAAGAATGTGACCATCAACGAGCCGTTTTTTGCCGGACATTTTCCTGGGCTGCCGATCATGCCTGGGGTGCTGATCGTGGAAGCGATTGCGCAGGCCGGCGGGGCGTTGCTGCTGACCGAGATTCCCGATCGCGAGCAGCGGCTGATGGTGTTTACCGGGATTGAAAAGGCGCGCTTCCGGCGGCCGGTGGTTCCCGGAGACCAGTTGCGAATTGAAGTCGAAGTCAAAGCCTGGCGCGACACCCCCGGCTTGAATGCCGTGCGCATGCTGGGCATTGCTTACGTCGGCGAGAAGAAAGTCGCGGAGGCGATTGTGACCTGCCAACTCGTAGATCGGGCGCGGGGACGGGGTTCGACACAGAGCGACGGCAGCACTGCGGCGCAGAGTTGACGCACGTGTGGCGCGGACACTCCTGTCCGCGCTGGGTCGCCATTCGATTTCGTGACATGAGGGTTTTCAGTAACTAACCTTGAATGAGCATTCACCCTACCGCAATCATTTCTCCGAATGCAAAGATTCATCCCTCCTGCAAAGTTGGGCCTTATTGCACGGTGGGCTCCGAAGTCGATATAAATGAAAGCTGCGAGCTGATCTCGCACGTTGTAATCGAAGGGCCAACGAAAATCGGGGTGCGAAATCGCTTTTTTCCGTTCTCGTCGATCGGCCTCGCTCCACAGGACATCAGCTACAAAGGCGAGCCGACGCGGCTTGAAATAGGTGACGACAACGTAATCCGCGAGTATGTGACAATCAATCGCGGCACGGCGAAAGGTGGCGGCCTGACGCGTATCGGCAGCCACGCGCTGATCATGGCCTACACGCACATCGCCCACGATTGCTCAATTGGCGATCATGTGATCATGGCCAACGCGGCCACGCTGGGAGGCCATGTCATGGTAGAGGAGTGGGCGACCGTGGGTGCGCTATGCCCGGTGCACCATTACGTTCGCATCGGGGCGCACTCATTCATCGGCGGCGGGACGACCATCACACGCGACGTGCTTCCGTTCTCAAAAACGGCAGCCGAGCGCGGTACCCATGCTTATGGGCTGAACGCCGTCGGCCTCGAACGCCGCGGCTTCAGCAAAGAGCGCATTCGCAAGATTCATCATGCGTACAAAGTCTTGCTGGCTTCAAAATTGAACACGTCTCAGGCACTTGAGAGGCTGAAGGCGGAGGCGGATCGCGGGGAGGATGTGGAGATGCTGATAAGGTTTGTGGAGGAGAGTGAGAGGGGAGTGATTAAGTAGGGGACGTGAATCGCATCTCGATCCAGACTTTCTCAAGTACAAAATTTGTTCGAAAATCCAATGCTGCAGGATTACCTCGATCGGAAGGGTGATGATACAACGGCTCTTTTGCAGCGGCGTTCTTCTTGTTGCGTGCAGCGGATTGGCGCAAACGCCCGGAGCTTCAATGCCGGAACTGCCTTCTCCAACGAAGGTTTTCCAAGACGAAAAGCAGTTCAATGCGGTGACGCTCGGACGGGGTAATACCTTTTCGATTCGAGAAGCACCCCCTGACTTCAAGCTGGGCTCTTTCGGGATCAGCCCGGATGGTAAATGGGTGTTTATGGCGTGGGGCTCTGGACGCTTGGAGGTACTCGACACTGAAACGGGAAAGCGCATTGCTCAGTACAAGCCGATGCCCGGGCCGGTGTTCGAGGCAGACTACAACGATCAGACCAAGCAGCTGCTTGTCACTAGCGAGCATGGATTGATCCGTTTCGTCGACCCACACTCTGGCAAGATGCTGCGGGAAATTCACACAGAGATCGGAAAGTATAAGTACGACATTCAGAAGGTCATTGTTGCTCGCGATGGAAGTTGGCTTGCCTACGTCAATCAAGAAAATGGGAAGATACTCGATCTCAAGAGCGAGCCGCCAAAGGCCTTGGCCGATTTAAGAGACGCATCCGATCTGGCCCTCACGAGTGACGGATCGGCACTCTGGCTGATGAATCGGGAAATAATTGTTGGTTTAAAAGTTGGAAGTTGGAAACAAATCAGTTCAGCTCCCCTGCTCGACAAGGTACGACCGGACGGAACACCAAGCCTTGCCGTCGCATCCGCCGGACAGAACGCGGTTGCTTTTATTCCTTCGCAAAGTGGACTTCTGCGGTATGACCTAGAAACAATGAATGGCACAAAGGTCAATCAGAATCCGACGTACTGGGTGGCACTTGATGCAGCCAACAATGGGATCCTAGTCAACGAACTACACGCACTCAGCTTGTATTCGTCCGATGGGTCAGTACGCTGCCAATGGAAGCAGCATCCGTCTCGAGAACTGAAGGTAAATGAGAGCGGTGAGTGGCTAGGCAGTCTCGACTTCAGTAAAGTCGAGCTCTGGTCTGTCAAGTCTCTTTCTGTGTCCTGCTCCGAGCGCAAGCCGTAGCAGGCGATGCATCTCACCCGCACTCCCTCATGGCCCCAGCTCAAAAACTCGGCCTCATCGCTGGCAACGGGCGCTTCCCTTTCCTCGTCCTCGACGCCGCTCGCGCGCAAGGCTATGAAGTAGTCGTCGCGGCAATCAAGGAAGAAACATTCCCCGACATCGAATCCCACGGCGCAAAATCAGTCCACTGGCTCTCGCTCGGGGAACTTTCAAAGCTGATTGAAACTTTCCAGCGCGAAGGCGTGACTCGCGCGGTCATGGCAGGGCAGGTCAAGCACAAGCAGATTTTTTCCAGCATCCGTCCGGATTGGCGGCTGGCGAAGCTGCTGCTCTCGCTCGGGACACGCAATACCGACTCGCTCTTGGGAGCAGTCGCGAAAGTTCTGGCAGATGAGGGCATCACCCTGGAAAACTCAACCGCCTTGCTTGAACCGCTTCTCGCAAAGCCCGGAGTGCTGACCAAACGCGCGCCATCGGAAGCGGAAAAGAAAAGCATCGAATACGGGCGCGAGGTCGCGCGCGGGCTGGCCGAGTACGACATCGGACAGACGGTCGTGGTCGCGGAGAGCGCTTGCGTGGCAGTAGAGGCGATGGAAGGAACGGACGCAACCATTGAGCGCGCGGGCAGGATCATGGCGTCGCTCGATCCGGGGCACTCGACGCTCGAACGGGCGCTCACGGTCATCAAAGTGGCGAAGCCGAATCAAGATATGCGATTCGATGTCCCTGTGATTGGTGTTAAGACGATTGAAGTTATGCAGAAGGCCGGAGCAACTTGCCTCGCCGTGGATGCTGGTAAATGCCTGCTGATGGATGGGGACGCCGTGCTACAGGTTGCGGATACGGCGTGGGTCGCAATCATCGCGGGGTAGCAATCACCAGCGAACATTGAGTATCGTTTCATGACGGCGGGCAAAAGACCTTAACCGCAGCGCACGCCGAAGTTTCGCTGAGAGCGCAGAGAAAGACGCTTAACCGCAAAGTTCGCAAAGGACACAAAGCATGTCTGAAACTAGCCAGATTGTGGAAGAACTAAACCTGTCTTTTGAAGGCGAGCCCTGGCATGGGCCGTCGCTTATGGAAATCTTGGCAGGCGTGGATGCGAAAACCGCTGCTGCAAAGCCGCCCCCAGGTCATAGCATTTGGGAGTTGGTGCTCCACATTGCCGCCTGGGAAGGTGCGATCCGAAAAAGGATTGTGGAGCAGCGAGCTCTGCAGCTGAGTGACGAGGAAAACTTCCCGGAAGTTCTGGACACCAGCGAAGAAGCGTGGCGCGGGGCGATCAATACGTTGCAGCAGAAGCATAGCGATCTGATCGCAACCGTCTCGGGAATGTCCGAGGCGCAGTTGAGCCAGCAGGTCCCGGGCAAGCCCTACGACATTCGATTCATGCTGCACGGTGCGGCTCAGCATGCGGCCTATCACGGCGGTCAGATCTCTCTTCTGAAGAAGTTTTCGTCCTAGATACCCTCCTGACAAGGGGAGGTGAGATTGGGTTATGCTGAAGGCCTCTTGCCTGGGGCCTCAGGAGATCTTTCTGTCCGAAACCGCTCCTATCTCAGTTGCAGTTGTTGGCGTGGGTGCGTTCGGCCGCAACCACGTGCGTGTGTACCACCAACTTGTCAAGGACGGCGAGCCGGTTCGCCTGGTGGGTGTAGTTGACACGGACCTGGCGCGTGCCGATGCGGCAGCCAAGGAATTCGGATGCCGTGCCTTTGGCAGCCTCGAGCATCTGCTCCGGACGCACAGCGAGGTGCAGGCGGCCTCGGTTGCGGTACCCACCAGTCAGCATATCTCTACGGCGCGCGCATTGATGGAAGCCGGCGTGAACGTGCTGGTCGAGAAGCCGGTCACAGCTACGCTGGCTGAGGCCGACCAACTGGCTTCACTGGCCAAGACACTCGGCAGAGTCGCGCAAGTAGGGCACCTCGAGCGCTTCAATCCAGCCGTGCTCGCAACCCTGCCTCTAATTACCTCCCCGATGTTTTTCGAAGTACACCGGCTCAGCGTGTTTACCCCACGGTCGCTCGACGTGGACGTCGTGCTCGATCTGATGATCCACGATCTCGACTTAGTGCTGGCCTTCGTAAATTCCCCGGTGAAGGAAATTCGCGCCGCCGGAATCCCAATCTTGTCCAACAAGGTAGACATTGCCAACGCGCGGGTGGAGTTCGAGTCTGGATGTGTGGCGAACTTTACGGCGAGTAGGGTTTCGACAGAGCGCGTGAGAAAGCTGCGGTTCTTCCAGCCGCGGCAATATATTTCGATTGATTACGGCCGTCAGGACGTGATGGTTTTCACGGTCGGTGACGGCGCTGGCGAGCCCTCGGCGAATCCCGAGATCAAAGTTCTTAAACCTCCGATCCAGCAGGAAGAGCCGTTGCGAGCGGAGATTCGGGCGTTCCTGCAATCGGTCCGGGCGCGCAGCAATCCGGTTGTCCCCCTGGAAGAAGGGCGGCGCGCACTTGCAGTGGCGCTGGAAATCCTTTCGCAAATTCAACAACATACCTCCAAGTTGAAGATCGGCGCGCCTGCGGTGTGACAAGGTTTTACATTTATTGACGGAAGTAGGAGCCGCGAGGCGATAGCCTTGAACCAGGCCGTTGGTGGCGATCGGTTCACGCGTGCACGCTTGGAGCTCTCGCTCGCGCTCAGAGCTTACCGCTCGTAACTTGTTGTAGGACAATCCTCTTGCGGCGCGCACGAAAGGTGAGAAAATAGCTAGGACGCAGCCGGCGAGGCGCATCTCAGTATTTAATCCATGGCGTTGACCCAAATCCCATCTTTGCAGGAACCGCCGCCGCCGGTCCAGCCACACCGCGAGCCTGAGCTCTACGACGCCGCCCATTGGGAGTTGGCATACAGCCAGATGCACGACTTCCCCACGCTGCTGATCCAGGCGCAGGACGACCTGGCGCGCGCGCGAAAACGGGAAGCGCTGTGGATGTCGCTGTTCGCGCATTCGATCCTTGTAGTGCTGATTCTGCTGGCTCCGAAACTTGAAAAATATTTCCCGCATCGCGTGGTCATGCGGGTGAATACAGACGCGAACAAGCAAAAAGAGCTGACCTTCTTGACCGCGCCGCCTGATGCACAGAAGACGAAGCCTCCGCAAACCAATCAACTCTCGGACAAGAACCGCATTGCACAGTCGAAGCAGCCGAAGCTCGACCGCGATCAGTTGAAGAAGATTCTCGATGCGTCCAAAGCAGGGCGACCGGGGCCGACCGCGCCGCCTGAGCCGAAGTCCACGCCCCCTCAGCAGGCAGCACAAAGCCCGGCACCGCAGCCCCAGGCACCGCCGGAACAACAGCAACAGCCACCCCCTCCGCAGGTCGCGAAGTTGCAGACTCCAGCGATGGCGAAGAAGCCGGCACCGAGCTTCAGCACAAACGGGATGTCAGCAGGGCGAGCAATCGAGGAGGCAGCCAAGGCAGCCGCTGAGTCGCACAGCCGCTACACGGGAGATGCCGGCGACCTTGGACTCGGACAACGCCAAAACAACGCGCGCATGGGTCCGCTGGAAATCACGACCGACACTCAGGGAGTGGATTTCGGTCCCTACCTGCAGCGCGTTCTGCACGTCGTGAAGCAGAATTGGTATGCGAATATTCCCGAATCCGCGATGCCCCCGCTGTTAAAAAAAGGCAAGGTCACGATTGATTTTGCCATCACCAAGACCGGCCAGGTTGCAGGAATGCGTTACGTGTTTGGATCGGGTGATGTGGCGCTCGACCGGGCTGCTTACGGCGGAATAACCGCGTCCAATCCCTTCCCGCCTTTGCCTAATGAGTTCAATGGCCAATACCTCGGGCTGCGCTTCACGTTTTATTACAACCCGGATAAGAGCGAAGCGGATTTGCAGTAGGCCTTGCTTCTCCTGCTGAGAAAATGGCGCCCAAAGGGCGCTTCTCTGTGGCGTTCCTCTGTGCTACTCCCTCTGTAGTTGGTTTTGATACCTCAGCTCGCGGCGCTACGCAAGTACGCCATGCGCACCAGGGTGCGCTCTGCGAAGGGCACATACAGCAGGGCTGCGGTTGCACCAAACGCTGGGCCGAAGCCGATTTTCTCGACGATCAAGAACGGCGCGACCGCCCAGAGAAGATCCAGTACCAGCACCCCGAGAAATATCTTTTGGAATTTCACGCCAAGCTGCGGATGGTCGAAGCCGACCGACGACAACAGATAAAACCGCAACGCAATCCCCACTCCTGCCGTAACCACAACCAACACGGGTACGAATGGCGATCCGATGTTGAAAATTTCAATCCGGTCAAGCGCGCGCCAGTGTAGCAGGGCTTCAACGTAGAAAATGAGATACATGATTTGAAGGAGGGCAAAGAGGATGCGTACCAGGCCTCGATGTGCGGTGACTTCGGCGGGCACGCCTGCCTTGGCGATCTCTGGCTCTGTCTCAGATCTCACTTCGGCCAGAAATCTGTAGCCTCGCCGCGCAACCGTTTCAACGAATCTGGGACTGCCGGCAGAGTCGCCTAAAACTTCGCGAATCTTGTTGACTGCAGTGTTCAGGCTGTGGTCGAAGTCAACAAAAGTGTCGGCGGCCCAGAGCCTCTGTCGCAATTCTTCCCTCGAAACGATGGTTCCCCGCCGTTCAAGCAGCACGGCGAGGACGGCGAACGGCTGGTCTTGCAGGCGCACGCGACGTCCATTTTTGCGAAGTTCACGGGTTTCGAGGTCAGCTTCAAACACTCCGAAGCGCAAGATTAACGGCTGCTTCGTTGGGTTGGGCACCGACGCGGACACCGGCGGTAGTCTAGCAGAGTCTGATTTCCCCCATGCCCAGAACTTCTGCTCACTGCGAGAAGGTTGCAAGCTGGGTCTCTACATTCAATTTGCTTCGTACACAGCCTTGCCACCCACGACGGTGCGCAGGACCCGCGTGCCGAGAACTTTTTCTGGGGGGATGGCAGTCAGATCGCGATCCAGTACCACGAAGTCGGCGAGCATGCCGGGGGCGAGGGTGCCCTTTTCTTTTTCTGCGAATTCCGCGTATGCAGAACCGCTCGTATAGGCCGCAATCGCCTGGTCCATCGTGAGCTTCTGCGCGGGAAAATATTGCTGTTTGCCATCTTCACTCTTGCGAGTGACTGCTTCATAGAGACCACGAAACGGACTGACAGACTCAACCGGATAGTCTGTTCCAAACGCAAGTTTCACGCCGTGATTCAAAAACTCGGCCCAGGCGTAGGCATGCGGGGCACGCTGCTCACCCAGGCGTGATTCCGCCCAATGCATGTCAGTCAGAAGATGGCATGGCTGCATGGAGGCAATCACTTTCAAGTCTTTGAAACGCAACACCTCTGCAGAATTGGTAACCTGCGCATGCTCAACCCGCAAGCGGTAGTCCTGCGTGCCGTCCGGGGCCTTCACACCTTTTTCGCGAGCAGCTTTTTGCGCTTCTGTGAATGCATCGAGCGCCATTAGTACGCCCTTGTCTCCGATGGCGTGGAATCCCAGTTGGAAGCCGGCTGTGACGCGCTCTTTCGCCAGTGCATTCAGTTTGTCCTGCTCGTACTGAGGCATGCCGGTGTTCTTGGGGTCGTCGGCATAGGGTTGCAGCATGGCGGCGGTATGCGACCCCAGGGAACCGTCCATGAAAGCCTTCAGCATTCCGTAATGCAGCATGAGGTCGGATTGCGGATGTGCAGCGCGGCGCTGCTTGAGAACATCAACAGGTTCATTGAACGGAAGCCACTCGGAAATTCGCACCGTCAACTTTCCTTCCGATTCCAACTGTTCAAACATCTTGAAGGCTGTCCAGCCACTCGATGCGCTGCCATCGGAAAAATCTTGAAGAGAAGTGATCCCGTTGCGGGCAATGTCCTGCAGGGCGGATTCGATGGCCGCGCGCAGCTTCTCCGGCGTCGGCGGTGGAATCGCGGACGAAACCAGATCCATCGCCGATTCCCGCAGCAAACCATTGGGTTCGCCGGTCGCGTCGCGGACGATCTGGCCTCCAGAAGGGTCCTTGGTATCGGCGGTTACGTGTGCCATCTTCAGCGCGGGAGTGTTTGCGACGGCAACGTGTCCGTCGGTGCGTGTGACGAACACGGGGTGGTCAGTCGTAACCTCGTCGATGTCCCAACGCGTCGGAAGATCCGGCGGGTGCCAAACGGTGTCATCCCAACCAAAGCCGGTGATCCATTCAGTCGGCGCCGCGCGCTCCACCTGCTCTCGAATGCGTTCGCGAAATTCTTCAATCGAGCGAACGCCGGTCAAATTGACCGTAAGTTGTTTAAAGCCTGCTTCCACCAGATGCATGTGTGCGTCATTGAAGCCGGGCATGACGAAGTGGCCCTGAAGGTCCACGACCTGGGTATTAGGCCCTTTGGATTTCAGAACATCCGCTTCAGAACCGACCCCGAGGATGCGATCACCGCGAACAGCCAAAGCGTTAGCACGCTCGCCCTCATGGAAAGACGACGCGCCGGCAAGTCCGGTGTAGATATTGCCGTGAATGCAGATGGTGTCGGCTTTTGCTGAAGCGGCGTTCGTCTGCGACATCATGGTCGTGACGAGAAGAATTGTAGCGATCAGCGCAGCAATTCTGGCGCTCATTTTGGGGCTCCTGCCAGGCAGAGCAGGATCAAGAGAATGCGTTCCAAGGCAAGCTCTCTTCCGGTCGTGTCGAACCACTCCTGAAGTGTATGCGCTCCGCCGCCACTGCCGCCCGCACCCATGGCGATGGCCTCACGCCCCATCGAAATGGGAATGTTGGCATCGGTTGACGCACGCTGAATCTGCGCATGGTTGCCCAGGTGGTTGTCCACAGCGCGGATGACTTGCAGGATTCGCGCATTCGAGTCTAACTCGCCCCCGGGCCGGTCTCCGATTACAACTACTTCCGAACTCAGCTGTGGAGAGCGGTGGGAGTTACGATTGGCGGTTCGCGCGCTCTCTTCCTGGATCGCGAGTTCCAAGGCACGCCGCAGCTCGAGTTCCAACCGGTCGATCTCGGCCGCGAGACTGGAGCGCACATCCACGCGCATGTTGGCAGCTTCGGGGATGGAGTTTACCGAAGTCCCGCCACGAATAACGCCCACGTTAAACGTGGTTTTGGGCGAGGATGAAACGCGGGTCTGAGAAAAGAGATGAATGGCGCGGCCAAGCACAACGATTGGATTGGGGGCACCAAAGTCGCTCCAGGAGTGTCCGCCCGGACCGCGAACAGTCACTTCGAAACGCCGGCTGCCAAGAGCTTCGGAGATGATGGAGTCAGTGCCTGCCCCGTCGAGCACGACACTCGCCGTGATCGCGTCCTTCCATTTGGGATCGGAGAAGATGTGGCGCATGCCGCGAAGGTCGCCTTCACCTTCCTCACCCACGTTGCCGATAAACACTAACGAAGACGCATGCGGAAGATTGAAGTTGGCGAATGCCGCGGCGATCGCAAGCAGCGCCGTTACTCCGGACGCATTGTCAGATATGCCCGGGCCGTACAGTTTTCGGCCCTGTTGGCGAATGTTCAACGGAGTACTTGCCGGGAATACCGTATCCAGGTGTGCGCTGACGGAAATCGTCGACGAAGATTCACCGCGATCACTGCCGAAGACATTCCCGATGCTGTCCTTATGGACCTTGAGCAAGCCGAGTGCGCGAAAGCGTTCGGCCAGCCAGTCTGAACGCGCCGCTTCTCCGAATGGAGGCGCAGGGATCCGGGCGAGTTCAAGCTGCCAGCGGGTGAACTCCGCCTCCTGGTCGCGGAACCAGTCGATTGCCGAGATCACGTCGGAGTTGTCCGCAAGCCGGGCGAGTTCCTGCGCGATCGAAGAGGCTGCTTCGGTGGAGGTGCGGGCAGTCACAGATAAGCGTCATATTACAACCAATCCATTCGCGGAAAATTATGTTTGGGTGGGGAGACTCAAGACTAAGCACAGAGGCGACAGGGGGCATAGAGAAACCCCAGACGGGGGGGCGTTGACGTTTACTCAGTGGCGTTCCTCTGTGTTCCTCTGTGTCCTCTGTGGTGAGGTTTTGCGCAGATGGAAGCGTCCATCATGCCTGCTCTTCCATGGATGCCAGGTTTCGGTTATCTTGTACTGCGGTTGGGGTGACCCGATGATGCGCCAAATTGCCATTTCACTGCTTGTGGTCTTGTCCACAATCGTCGCCGCCAGATCTCAAGAGGGCCTGCTGGCGACCGACCCTCCGAAGGGAACGACTGCGCAGGAAATTATCCAGAAATTTACGGCCAAGGAAAAACAGTTTAAGGACGCACGCAAACGTTGCTCGTACCGGCAGGTCATCAAGATTCAGGCTTTCGACGGCGATAAACCTCAGGGCGAGTATCAACAGGTTGCAGATGTGACGCTCGATTCGAAAGGCAACAAGGTCAAGAGCGTGGTTTTCGCTCCGCAGCCCACCATTTCGGTCAGTCCTGAAGACCAGTTGGACACCGAAAGCCGCCTGCACTGGACGTTGAGCACGGACGAGTTACCGGAATACAACCTGGCCTACCAGGGGACCCAGCAGGAAGATGACCTGCAAACGTATGTGTTTGACGTCACACCCAGGCAGATTGAAAAAGGAAAACGATACTTCCAGGGACGAATCTGGGTGGATGACCACGATTTTCAAATCGTGAAGATTCAAGGCAAATCGGTGCCCGATATCCTTCCCAAGAAGCGCGGCAAAGGCGACGAAAATCTGTTTCCCAAGTTCACGACATTCCGCCAGCAGATTGACGGCAAGTACTGGTTTCCAACCTATTCGCTGACCGATGACACTCTGCACTTCACCGCAACTGACGTGCGCATCAAAGGCACGGTCAAGGCCACAGACTACAAGTGCCCGGATTCCGAACTCGCCAATGGTGAGCAAGGTTCGCCGGCCCAGAAGAAGCACAACTAGGATCAGCCATCAGCTGTCCTTTTCCTACGCAGGCGGCATTCTCATTGTGAGGTCACAAGGAAAAGCAGTATTATCCCCGCGGGAGTGAATCAATGGAATCCACAAGATCGAGATTACCCAGCGAGGCTATTGAGCTTTACAACGATTTTATTCATGGTGAGATTAGTCGGCGTGCATTCATCGAGGGTGTGCAGCGGCTCGCGGGCGGTGTGGCGGCTGCCGCGATTATCGATGCATTGATGCCGAAATATGCTCTGGGCCAGCAGGTCTCACGCACCGACGACCGGATCAAAGCCAGCTACGAGACCGTGCCCTCCCCGAAGGGGAACGGAAACATCAAAGGATATCTTGTTCGGCCGATCAGCGCCGACACGCGTTCCGAGAGCGTCACGAAGCTGCCGGGCATCATCGTGGTCCATGAGAATCGGGGCCTGAACCCGCATATCGAGGATATTGCGCGGCGGCTTGCCCTGGCCAACTTCATGGCATTTGCTCCGGACGGCTTGACGTCTTTGGGCGGCTATCCTGGCGACGACTACAAAGGCGGCCAGATGTTCAACAAGATCGACAAGGACAAGATGTTAGAGGACATGGTTGCCGCGGCCATGTGGTTAAAGTCGCGCCCTGACTGCACTGGAAAGATCGGGGCCACCGGTTTCTGCTACGGCGGCTCGACCTCTAATATGTTGGCGGTGCGGCTGGGGCCCGATCTGGCCGCGGCAGCGCCGTTTTATGGCGGCCCTCCCCCTGCAGACGACATCCCGAGGATTAGGGCGGCTATGCTCGTGCATCATGGGGAGCTGGACACCCGGCTGGCAGCGACGTGGCCAGCCTACGACAAGGCCTTAACCGAGGCCCACGTTCCACACGAGGGTCATATTTACCCTGGCGCCGTGCATGGATTCAATTGCGACGCGACGCCAGAGCGATATAACAAGGCCGCAGCCGATCTGGCGTGGCAACGCACCATCGATTGGTTCAACAAATACGTGCGTAGCTGATTCCGCAGCACGAATAGTCGTCCAGCCCGGGAACCGGATGCAATCGCTTTGCGTACATCACACCAAGGGTAGAGGTGTACCTATGAGAGCGATTCTCCTGTTTCTAGTAAGCTTCAGCACAACCGTGCTCGTCGCTCAGGACAACAAGATCGAAGAAACGGGCAAGAGCCCGGTTGTGGCAAGAGTCGCACCTGGCGGGAAGGTACGCATGGATCTCTGCTCCAGCGCAATTGAACTCATTGGGCGCGACGAAAATACCCTGCGTGTCTCCTATGAGCCAGAGCGCGGCAACGTGAACGTCCGGATCCAGACCGCGGGGGATCATACCGACGTTAGAGTCAGAGACTGTCCGCGCAATAACTTCACAATCAGGATTGAACTACCCAAGTCTTCTTCCTTGTACGTTCGCATGTTTGCGGGTGACTTGGACTTGAGGGACATTGTCGGCGACAAGGATGTGGAATTGCACTTCGGCCAGCTGAGCATGGACGTTGGGAAAGCGGAGGATTATCGCCGGGTCTCTGCTTCGGTAAACAGCGGAGCGCTTGAGGCTCCGGCCTTTAATGTCTCAAAAGGCGGGCTGTTTCGCTCCTTCAATCAAACCGGCTCGGGTAAATATCTACTTCACGCGCATGTGGGAGCTGGCGAACTGGATCTACGCTGAAGCCTCCGAAAACAAACTGGGTGTTCACTGCTCAACATTGAAGTACAGTTTTGCCCCGTGCCCTTCTTCCATTGAGTAAAACGAGGCATTGATCGCGCCTAGTGGCTTAATGGCGATGCCCAGGGTCTTTCCATCAATCAGCCGTTGTAACACAGGATGACCAATGGTCAGATATGTCTTCCCGCCATCTCCCTCAGTGATCGGCCAATCAATAATCATCTGCGTGTTGAGGACCCGATTTAGCGGCTGATAGTGGCAAAAGCTATCTGTGGTCACAGTCTTTTGGTCCCAAATGGGATCGCCACCCAAACTTTCAACCACCCTCACGAGTCCAAAGTCCTTGATGCGTTCCGCTTTTTGTTGCACCGAATGCGTCGTTAACTCCAACAGTCCATGTCCAGCGACCTTCTTGCCGGCAAATTTTTTCAAATCCCATCGCAAGATCACGTAGTGAGTTCCATCCACGGTGAGCAGATTGATTTTCTTTCCGGACGAATCCAGGACGTACCAGTCATTGGCGTTGACGTCGGTGTTATCAATGTCAATCGAGCTGTCGGCGGCGACTTGAATTTTCTGGTTAAAGCTTTTCGGATCCGCGACTGGAGGGTGGTAAGGAACTGCCTCCCCTTGGTCCGGTCCCGCCGTAGCGGCGTCAACAATGTCCACTTTTACGTAATCCACATCAAGCCGGTATTTTTCTAATCCCCAATCCATGAGGGCCAGGTGGCCGAAAATTGTATCTCCGGGCTTGGCATCGAAACCATGCGTCGTCATGCTGATGGTGTGCCAATTGTCGGTGTCCGGAATGTCGTACTCCATCAACTGGGACTCATAATCCGTGGTCCGCTGCGTTAAAACTTGCAGATTTATGCGGCGGGGCGCATGACTCGATCGGACCCGCGCTTCAATGCGAAATTCATGGCCGGGCTTCTTCATCACGGTGAGGTCCATATTGTCTGACACTTTTCGCTCGATCAGAGCCCACCAGATTCCACGCCGGTCGGTCATACCATCCACAAAGATCGAAGCGTAGCCTGGTCCTCCCTGACGGAAATCCATGGTCGCAGTTCCGTCGCCGGCTTTAAAGAACCAGCCATTGTCAGGATCGAGTTTTAGATTGTCGAACCCATCAAAGAACTGGGCTGAAGTCGGCGTTGGGCGTCCAAGAGCGATTAAAGCAAGCACAGCATAACCAACTCGCCAATGCATTCTGAAGTCTCCTGGTGAGCGTTGCAGCAGCAGTGAAGGACTTGCCAAAGAGCGGCCCGGATAATATGTGATCGCTAATCAAAGCGGCTTTGGGCTGGGCGCCTAAAACCGCCCATGAAATCGTCCAATTCTTGGAGCGAGAACGGTTTTTTCAAGATGGGGGCAGACGACATAAAAGCAAACTTCTGTTCGGGACGCTTCTGACGCAGTTCATGAATGAGCTTGGGGCCGCTAGCTCGTGAATTGCTTAGGAACTTCAATGCGATGAGAACAAGGTCAAACGGCCCCTGGTCAGAGTACGTGCGAAAAGCCTCGTCGCAATTGGGTGCCAGTCCGACTTCGTATCCAAGCTTGTTAAGCATGATGCCGGTATTCCTTAAGATTGCTTCCTCTGCTTCGACTACGAGGACCTTCATCGCTTGCCTTCCTCTACCCAACTGCAAGAGTAAATGGTTGCTACCCAGGTATTCTTAGGATGTGCTGCTCCCGGTTGCGCGCCCAGTGTATTTTCAGGTGCGTGGTCGTAACACTTTCAGGGCTTCCTGGGAGCGCTGCAACGAGCCGACGCAGTTGAATTCACTGCACGGTGACGTTTACCGTGCTCGAGAACGCTCCGCTGCTGTCCCATCCCTTCACCGTAATGCGGTGCGTCCCAAGCGAAAGGTTTCGAGAGTTGTCCACATACTTGGCAGTGGTGTGAAACCTCACTACACCGTCTATGTAGAGCTGCAATTGGCTGAAGGGTAGAGAAGTCGCCGCGCTGGCCACGATATGTAACGGGTTACTGAAGCTGGAACCATCCTTTGGCAAACAAATCTTTACTGTGCGGAAGACATTGTTTGTGCACGCCACCAGATCGATAGTCGTGCTGAAGGCGCCAAGGTCGTCCCATCCTTTTGCGGTGATGCGATTCACCCCTCCGGCTAGCAAGATCTTGGTGTTGATCATGTCATCCGCCGTCCGGAAAGTTAGGAAGCCGAAGCCGGCCACGTAGATCTGCATCGCCTGGATCTGGCGGTTGTCCAGCGGAGTTGCAAGGAAATGAAAGTTTCCGGTCGGACTGCCGTGGTAACACAGGTTCACTGTTCGCAAATTGCCGAGAGTTCGACAAACTGGCGCCGAGGTTGTCTGGTTAATCCACACATCAGTGGACCCTGGCCCCATAATCGCCAAATCGGTTCGGCCATCTTTGTTGAAATCTCCCGAAACAAGATACGCTCCAAATCCCAACGGCCAGCTTTGTTGCAGTTTGAAAGTGCCGTCCGGTTGTCCTTTCAGAAATTCCATGACTCCAAACTTAACGATCATTAGGTCCTTGGTCCCATCTCCGTCAAAGTCGGCGACAACGACCGAGCTGCAGTCTGTGCCGTTTGAGGCATCCCAAAAGCAGTCCGGAACGGTTTGCACTGCGAATGTTCCATCGCCATTGCCCTTGAGTATGTCCAACTTGGTACCAAGAGTAGCCGGCAAGAAGGCCGCGCTCAGCATAGTGAGGTCTCGCTTGTTGTCCTGATTCACATCGCCTAACTGCAAGCGGTTGATATAGGCGGGGGTGGCTAACTCTCGGTGGAAGCTGAAATGGCCCGTCCCGTCCGCCACACCAATGATGAGTGCACTGTCGCTAAAAACGTCGTTGTCGCAGGGGGCGGTAACCGCGATATCTGGAATTTTGTCGCCAGTAAAATCAGCCGCCTGGGCAAGGCCCCTAAGAAAACAATCACCACCGAAATTCCCAGTGAAATTCACGTTGTGGTTGACTATTTTGCCGGAGATGCCGCCGTTGCCATCGCCCAGATAAACGATGATCTGATTGTCGCCTGAGTGGATGGACCCATCTACAGTTACCGCTATGTCTGGGTCTCCATCATGATTAAAATCCCCTGCCGCAACCCCCGTGCATGGCACAGAAACTGTCCGCGATGCAGTGAGAGTGCCGTCTCCGTTACCCAGAAGGACGACCAGGTTCTGGCCATTGCAAGCCGCGACATCGGTTTTGCCATCGCGATTGAAATCCAGCAGCGCTATGGAGCCCTGCTGACTGGTGGTAAAAGCCCTCGTTGGGTCAAAAGAGCCGTCGCCTGAATTTGGCAAAACTGTCAGGGTGGTTCCGGTGCCATCGAAAAAAATGAGATCTGGAAAGCCATCGACGGTGAATTCGGCACGCTGTCCGCTTGAGGAGGTGAACGGATACGAACTCTGGGACCAGGTCAGTTGAGCGTGCGCCATTGAGGACCAAAATAGGCACAAGAACAAGCAAGCCACGAGAGATCGCATGGAGAGACTCCTAAAGCGGAGCTTTAGCGGGCGGGTGACTTAGAGACGCGGGAAGGCAAATTGGTTGTACTATCGCCCCTCGTCATCTCGAAAGACTCCTACATCGGAACACGCTGGCACTTCCGACAGACTGGCAAGAAAGCAGCCGTCGGTAGCTGGCGACAAATCGCGTTGATGTTGAAAAACTCGGCTCGAAGACGTGTTTTCCCTCAGGCGGGAGTTTCTTCCGGTTCGTGTTTTTCTTGCGGAAGTCGGTTCTTTACGCG
>Ga0075434_100001117_pt1 | contig 22046 bp, 20 predicted proteins | sample RhiMethybrSRZTD3_FD_75298 | JGI IMG/M metagenome (GOLD analysis project Ga0075434, IMG submission 75298) | Populus rhizosphere microbial communities from Tennessee, USA - Rhizosphere MetaG P. TD hybrid SRZTD3 | ecosystem: Host-associated > Plants > Roots > Rhizosphere > Soil | place: USA... | reverse complement strand
GAAGCGCTCCTACACGGTGCCGGGGAAGACCTGGGACGGCACCGCGAAGATCCCGTGGCGCACCACGTATGACATGGCCGCGCACCTCCCGGTCGCCAAGCGCATCCCCTACACGAGCCTGAAGCCTGGCGACATCCTGTTTTGGAGCAGCAGCGCACCGCACGGCGTGCTCACCAACTCGAGCGCTGTCGACCATACCGGCATCTACCTCGGGAAGGGCTGGACGATCAACAGCCACGGCAGCGGCGCGGGTGTCACCATCAACTACATGGGCCCCGGCGCCGGCTGGTACCACGACAACTTCGTGTTCGGCTGGCGGATCATGCCGCGCGGCGTCTGAGCAGCGCGGCGCGGTAGGCTGCGCTCGCGATGAGCGCGGACGAGAACACCACCCCGGAGCCCGAGGAGATCCCGGCCGGAGCGGAGGCCGCCCCCGGCACGCCGGTCAGCGTGCGGGCCGAGCGGGGCGCCCGCATGACCCCTGCCGAGGCGGTGCGCGACATGCGCATCAAGGTGCCGGCGCGCGGCAACCGGAAGCTCCGGGAGGTGGTCGAGCGCGTCAACCGCGACGACTCGATCAAGGCGCTGTGGCACGCCGCGAACGTCAACGCGGTGGCGCGGATGCAGATCAACGACCACTCCTGGGTGCACATCCAGATCGTCACCAACATCGGCCTGAAGCTGCTGCGTGAGCTGCGCCGGGCGGGTGTCGAGCCGGGCATGGTGACCGACTACGGCATGACCGACGACGATGCCGAGGTGGTGGTCGGGCTGGGCTGCCTGACGCACTGCCTGGGGATGGCGATCCACCGCGACGGGCACGAGGAGATGAGCCTGTTCCTGACGGCCGATCGCCTTCCCGGGTTGCTGGACGGGCTGTACGAGGAGCCTGAGCGGACGATCGTGATGGCCGAGGTGTTGCAGACCATCATCAGCCATCGCTCAGGGGGCCGGCCGTTGTCGCTGGAGGCCGGGATCGTGCGGGTCGCCGACGCGCTGGACATGGCCAAGGGACGCTCCCGGATCCCCTTCGAGACCGGACGCGTCTCGATCCACTCGCTGTCCGCCGCGGCGATCGAGGAGGTCGTGATCCGCGGCGGCGGTGATGGCAAGGTGCTGGTCGAGATCGAGATGAACAACTCGGCCGGCCTGTTCCAGGTCGACAACCTGCTCCGATCGAAGCTGCACGGCTCCGGGCTCGAGGACCACATCGAGGTCGCAGCGACGCTCGAGGGCGATACCGAGAAGCGCCTGCTGCCCAGCTTCCGGCTGTAGGCGATCACACATATGTGACGTGTGCCACGCCATGTAGTGTGCGCCTCATCACCGAACAGGCCGGAGGGGGCACGTCGAGGCACGGTCCGGACGCCGGCGAAGGAGGCCCACATGTCGCGCGTCCGCCCACTTCTCGCCGCAAGCGTCGCCGTGATGCTGATCGCAGGCGCCGGCTGCGGCAGCTCGTCGTCGTCGGGCGGCTCCTCCTCGGCGGCCAACGCCGGCCTCGGCGTCACCACCACCACGCCACCAGCCAGCACCCAGTCCGGCGGCGGTGGCGGCAGCAGCTTCTGCTCGACGGGCAAGGCGGACGTGGCCAGCCTCAAGGCCAAGCTCGCGTCGTTCGCGACCTCCGGCACCGACCCCACGGCGTTCAAGTCGGAGATGCTCACGATCCAAAAGGCCTACCAGCAGGCCGAGTCGCAGGCGCCGGGCGAGATCAAGCCCGACCTTGCGGCCGTCAACGCCTTCATCACCAAGCTCGACCAGATCTACGCCGCCCACGGATGGAACCCGATCGCGGCCGCGCCGGCCGCGCTGCCGCTGCTACAGAACAACGGCCTGAAGGCCCACATGAACCACCTTCAGGCCTGGGCCAAGGCCAACTGCAGCTAGGCCGGCCCCGAAAGGGGCTCTGGTATCCTTCGCCGCGCCGTTGCGGGGTCGTCTAATGGTAGGACGCCTGACTCTGGATCAGGTAGTCGGGGTTCGAGTCCCTGCCCCGCAGCCTCGATGAATAGGCTGATCCCACCGTTTGCATATCGTCCATATGCTCGGTGGGGGCCACACGGGGGGCCGGATCGACGGTCAAATCGGAATCGAGCAGCTCAAGGCATCAGTGCAGGCGAAGACGGCGAAGCAATCACCCAGGAGGATGGTTGGGTGTCCGCGCGGCGTGCGCCTCTTGGACACCAGGCGCGCGCCGCGCCCGGCGCCACCCGTAGCCGACTCGCTCCGCTGATTGGTAGTCTCGCGCGGCGGCCGGCGGCTCGCTCTTTGGGGTGTCGAGCACCGGGACTGGCCCGGGCCGGCCGCAAACACACCCACTCGATCGAGTTTCTGGCGCCAGCGGCTCCCTACGAGCTTCTGACTGCCAGCCGCCACCCTTCTGCCTGGATGAAAAGAACTTCGGCGCGGCGCAAACGCTGTGTTTGCCGCCTCGAGTTGACGGCCATCTCGCGGTTGCGCGCCGGCCTGTTCACGGTCGGCATCGCGAAAGGACGGCGCGCGAGCGTGAGGGCGGCAGAAGGCTCATGGCAGCGGCGACTGCCGTCCTCACCTGACAAAAACGCGCCCGTCGCGAAGCGCAACACACCTCACCGCGTTCCTCCAAGCCCCCAGGAGTACACTCGCCGCGAACGCGGCCTGTCCCCCAGGCCTAGCGTTCGAGGCAGGGTCGTCCTAACGGCCCGTCGACGGCCGGTTCGGAGACCAACCGTCGACGGGTCACCACCCCTCCCGAACACGTGGAGCGGCTCCGCGACTCAACGCTCGAACCCCGTTGCTTACCGCGCACATGAAACGGGCATCCACGCATAGTGCGCTTCGTGGCTCGCGTCAGCTGGCGCGCTCAGCTGAACAAGCGGCGGCCTCGCCCGTGGGTGCGGCCGCCGCTCTATTGGGCAATGCCTCGGCCATGTTGTTTGCCGCTCAAGGGAGCGGGTATCTGGCGGGTGCGCGCCGACCTTCCGTGCCAACCGAGGGAATGGCGCGCGCCCTGGGTGTGCGGCGGCAGCGGCTCCCTACGAGCTTTTGCCTGCCGCCGCCACTCTTCTGCCAGGATCAGAGACGTTTGCGTCCCAGGGAGCAGGGCATCCCTTCATCCAAGTGCGCGGCGGTCGTTTGCCTGTGGGAAGCGCGCACCCGGGCGGCACGTGGGCCTTCCAGACCTACCTGCCGCTCTCAGAATAAGAGGCTGGCCTGGCAGGCCTAGCAGCGACGCCGGGCCGGCCCTTATTCGTCGAGTGCTTGCGTTGTACTACTGGACGAGCTCGGACGCGGACGGATCAGCCCATGCCACTCTGGCAAGACACTGCCCGTCCCGCCGCGACCGGTCAGCCCGACGAAGGGCCGGCGGCAGCGGTCGGTAAATGGAGAGCACGGTCGCTCGATGACAGTTGCGGCAGACGAGGAGGTTGGTCGCCTTGCCGAATACTCGGCACCTCGGGTTCGGACACTTGCGAGCTGACTCGGTGACGGGGGGGGCTTTCTGCGGCTAGAGCGTGAATCGGTATGGACGAGGCGTGGAGGGATCGGCCAGGCCCCGTTGATCGGCAGCGAATGCGACGACCTCAGACGCGATATCTCGTAGAGGGCGGTTGGTGTACCAAGACACGAAGCAGAGCCGCGCCAATGCCTCCTCGGGGCTGCAGGAGTGCTGATCGGAGACGATCACTTTCGTCTCTTCTAACAGCACGTCGAGGCGAAGCGGATCGCTGAGCTGCTGGGCGCGGGTGACTGCCTTGGCGACGCCCACTCCACCACGCCACGCCTGGTCGAGCGCGCGGTCGGCTGCAAGCAGTTTCGCGTCGATCACAATCGTGTCCCTTCCAAAATGCTTGGAGCGGGACGGCACAACGGCCTAGGCGTGATCCGCGATGTCGCCTCTAGGGCCTCTGATTGTAGGCGTTTTCGCCGAGCCCGTCGGAATCGCCTCGCCGTCTCCGTCGAGATTCGCGTACTTTGCGAGACCTGGCGTGGCCTTCTAGCACCCGAAGCGCGTCCGCGTACCGCGCCGGCGGCGGGTTGTCACGATCGGATGGTCGGCGCTGCAGGGCGATCGCTTCGATGCCGATGATGACGGTATGAGCACCGACCAAGAGACGGTCTGCGAGGTCTGCGACCGGCCGGTTGAGGGCACCAGCGACGCCAAGCCGACGGTCGTCGTCATCATGACGAGCCAAGGCCAGGAGTTTGTTCGGCACCGGCGGTGCCACATGCAGGAGTTGCTCGACCGAGCCTAGCCAGCAGCTCCACGGACTCGATCGGGGTGTGTATTGCGTGCTCTACTCGGTGCGGCCACACTCACCTGGGCCTACGCCGCCGCGCTGTGTGCCCCGGATGGGGGTGGCGAGCGCGACGGAGCGGTGGCACGGTTGAATGCGACCCGTTTCGTTTCGCTCTCCGAAGGCTCCAAGCATGTCTGAAAAGCCGAACTGGCATGACGCCCATGCGCTCATGCTGATCGACCAAGCGCTCAAACAGGGCACTTTTACGGCCGAGTTGGTCACCCAGATCAACCAGGCGCTAGCAGCCGCGCGGCAAGCCGATCCGACCCATAGATCAGCGGCTTCGCGCTAGGCGTAATAGGCCTCCACCGCCGGCTCGCAGCGACCGTCCCCGCCTTACTCGGCCGCGGGTCGATCCCGGCCGCGGCGGCGCATGCCCCGAGGTGATCGAGCTGCTCGAGCGAGTATGGCGGCGACCGGTGGAAGGCTAGAGTCGCGGTATGGCCGTGTTCACGGAATGGGTGCGCCGATGCGAGCGGTGCCGCACCATCGAGCAGCGCAAGGCATGGGCTGACTCTGCAAGCGCCCAGACCGACCTTTCACTCAACGAGCGCAGCCAGTGGTACGACTTCCGCCGTGCTCGCTGGCAATGCCAAGCGTGCGGAGGACACGAGTACACCGTCCAACCCCACGAATGGCACCGCCGCTCCTAAAACGACCCCGATATATCTAGGGCCGCCTCTGGCTACCCCTGCCTGGCGGGGGTCGTCCCAGCAGGCCTAGAGGCCATCAACCCCTGCCGCCGCGGGTCCAATCACGGCGGCAGGGGCCCAATCCCCAATCGGGGATGGCGGACCGGACTAGCCTGCTGGGGTGTTGGTCGCGGGCCAACCCGGTTCTGATCGCCACGCCGGAGCCGCAACGTGCAGCGTGGCGACTTCCTACGGCTCAAGGGTACGAGTAGTCTCTTGCCTCTACCAGGCCCAGCGCCGCGTAGCAGCGCTAGTTCGCTCCGCCCGGCGGGGTGGGTGGTCAGGCACGTGGCTGCCTGGGAGCGTCCCGCGCGTCAGCGCGGCCTGCCGGTATGGTCGTCCAATGACTGACGGAACTCGTGGAGAAAGTCTTTCGGTTCGACGTAGAACGGATTCTCCTGCAGCAGGCCGCCGATGATGACCATGGGGTGCGTTCGCAACGCGTATACAACCGCGCTCGCGCTGAACCTCGTGAGGTCGTAGGAGCACACCACGAAGGTGTCGTACCTGGGGACGACGTCGTTCACACGCGCCTCGAACTCCATCATCTCTGGGATGCCTGGAATGTCCACGAGTGCCCATTCCATCTGGGACAGGAACCTCGTCTTCGCATACCCCGTCGAAGGACCCGAGCGAAGCACGTCCTCGAACCCCGCAAGCCAGGTATCCTGGTCGAACCGCTCACCGTGGAGCGGCCCATCCTCCCACGGGTGCACCTCGAGCTGGCCCGAGGCCATCGCCCCGTCCACGTCTATGCCCGCCTCGCCAAGCCGCATCAGGTGGTCACCGCGACGCTCGGGATCAACCAGATGAAACGCCCGCTCCCCGTGCTCGAAGCCGTCGACGAAGAACGACCGAAGGACGCGATAGTGCTCGTCCATCCCGTTGAAGAACGCGCAGACATGGCGATTCACCCCATCAAGCGCGTTCGGCGGAACCTGCACGGTGGTGTCACTGGCTTCCATGCCGTCACCTCCCGCCCCCAGTCTAGCTCCATTCAACGAGACGAACCGACGCGATCCGCCCCGACCGCCAGAGGTCAGAGAGCTCGCTCAACCTGCGCGGGCGTCGTCGTCTTACGATCGTCTCCAACTCAGCCACGAAAAAGCCGCCTCGAGTTGGGTGCGCAGCTCCGCCGGCAGCGGCCGTATCAACCTCTGCGCGGCGGCGGGCCGTCGGCGCCCCCACTTCGCCGGGCGTGGTCGTGAGCCATCCCAGGACTCTACGGTGGCGATCCTGGTGATGCGGGCTGCGGCGCCGCTCCCAAAACCGACTCCACCGGCCCTTGGCCGCCTGTAGCCGTTGCCCGACGGCCGCTCTCTCGGCCGACGGCATCGAGACCATATGGCACCTAGGTGTAGGGTTGGCGTCCCAGGGGCCGACACCCGACAGCGGCTCCGTGGTGCGAGGGAGTTGTTCGATGGCGGACGCGAGGCCTGGAACCGTCGAAACGGAACAGCTCGGCCCCTCAGTTCGGCTGGTGGATCTGGTCGGCGAGCATGACCTGTCCACCGTGCCGCTGGTCGAAGCGGCGTTCGATCAGGTCGGCGTGACCGGCGCGACGGTCGTTGATTTCACCCGCACGTCGTTCGTCGACTCGACGATCGTGGGCGTGTTCGTCAGGCGCTCGCGAGGCGGCGCGACGCTGCTGCTGGTCGTACCACGGGAGTGCGCGGTTCGCAGAGTTCTGAGCCGGGTGGGGCTTACGGATCTGCTCGAGACGTTTGAAACCCGAGCCGAGGCGCTGCAGGCGATCCCACGCGACGATGTCCCGCCGGCGGAGAACGTTGCCGGCAGCGTCTAGTGGTGACACCAACCACCAGCGTGGTCGAAAACGGCAGGGCCGGGCCGTAGGGTCGCTCGTGGTCAGCCGCCGCTCCCTTAGGACTCCTTACAACCGGGCCGTGGCCTGACCTCCGGATCGACCCGTCGGTGGGATGGGATCCATCCACCGACGTGTCATCCTTGTTCTCAACACCGACGATCCGCGCGATCGGTTTGGTGGTGTCCAGTGACGGGGTAGATCTGGGCTAGCGCGGCCCGGCTGGTTCCCAATCCCTAGCCGGGCGCGCTGGTTTTACCGGGCCGGATGGAGGGGGATCCGTGCGGCGTGCGCTACCGAACCGGGCGCACGCCGCGCCCGGTGCCACCTCGGCCGCGGGTCGATCGCACGAGTGGCGAGCGGGGCGAACGGAGGTTTCAACGTTATTCGCTTCCGGGTATGCCCGGGGTGATCATGTTGGGGAGGCTCCAGATCAGGTGGGTCGTGGTCGTGCTCGTGTGGCTGTTGGCGGTGCCGGCAGCGGCGGGCGCGGCGACCGGGCCGATGCAGGTCCACTACTACCAGCGGCCGGGCTCGGCGTGTGCGAGCACGGACCCGACCGCGGCCGGCGCCAAGAAGTACACCAGTGCCGTCAGCCAGACCGGCATCGCCTTCGACGGCACAGAGCTGCTGGTCAGCTGCTGGGGCGACGGGTCGATCCTCAAGGTATCCGAGGCGGGCAGCGTGCTCGGCCAGCTCCAGGTGACCGGCGTGGCGGGCGTTGGCGGCATCAGCTGGGACGCCAAGCATCAGGTGCTTTGGGCATGCGCCATCACCGGGACGAACCCGTCACTCAGCAACCAGATCGGCTGGGTCAAGTTCAGCGCGTCCAGTCAGTCCGGCCAGTGGCACCACGTCGGGGACGCGCCGCACGGCTGCACCAACAACCTCACCTACGCGAACGGCAAGCTATGGGCCGACGGCGCCTACAAGCTGTCCAACGGGTCGAGCCAGTGGATCGACGCCGGCCCGGCCGTGCTATGGACGACGCTGACGATGACACCCACCTACCATCCCTTCACCCCGGACGGCCACGTCAGCGGAGCGATCCCCGGCGGGGACGGCCAGCCGCTGTGGGAAGCCGACAACTGGGGCACCACCAAGTCGATCTGGAAGGCCGGCGCGACATCGCCGATCGAGACCGGCACCCAGCGATTCGAGCAGCTGGTCTGCGACCCAAACACGCCAACCGGGCCAATGCTGTTCGTGAAGTGGTTCAACCAAAACGGCTTCGGCGCGATACCCGTCGACAAGTGCTAGCCGGGGGCCGCTCGCCCCTGGCCGCGCCCCGGTCAGCCGACGAACCTGCTTCGCACGGGTTGAAGGCGTGTTGCTGGCGTGGTGACGCGCCGGCGGGACTCAGCCGCGCGGCGCGTCGACCTGACCGGGCGGCCTCCCAACGCAAGCCGGTCAAACGTCGCTGGCCCGAGGTGGGCTCCGCGACGCAGAATGCCAGAGTCCATGCGTTCGCGATGACCGTCAAGACCTTCACGACAGGGTGACCGTCGCCGGCTCGCACAGGTACCGATTTGCCGAGCGAGTCGTCCTCGCGGCGGAGCGTGTACGCACCGATCTGCGGCTGTCGCCATCGGTGACGGGTTTGATTGTGGTCGGCTGCGAATGCCACGATCCGACCGAGCGGATCTCGCCGTCGCCGCGATTACGCTCGTTCGCGTGGAGGTCGTCGAGCCGCGCTTAGCCAGCGTGCCGCGCTGCGCTAAGAACCATCCAACTGCAGGCGTGCTCCACGTGATGGCGAAGGGCTGATGCGGCGGCGCGTCTCCGTGCTCCTGGACCCTCTCCAGACCCCACAGGAGGCGCGTCGCCCCTGTATCGGCCGCCAGCCATGAAACGTTTAGAGGCACCCAGGAGAGGCCGCCGAGCAAGCGGGGACCCGCGCCTAGAACCCCCAACGACTCACGAACCGCGAGGGTTCGTGCTGCTGTCCCGCGCTACGTGGGCTCAGCGCAGGGGCATCTCTCCGGGGTGCTTCTCGACTACCCAGTAGTGGTCGTGGTGCTCGAGTACGTGTTCGACGTCGGGGTAGACGTGTTCGGGTTTGACGATGAATCGGTCGGGGGTTGAGTGGGCCGTTTCGTACTCATCGACGGTGACCATCAGGGCGCCGATGCAGTCCGCGTTGCCACACTCGCACACAAACGGCGCCACCTCGTCCTCGAGGTGCTCGTCGACAGCAACTGCCCGCTGCTCAATTTCCACCCGTCGGTCGTTGTAATCGCGAAAAGCCATCTCGTTCTTTACTAACCGCTCACGGCGAACGCCGTTCCAGCTATTGTCGGTCATGAGTGCTCCAATCCAAGACGGTACGACCAGCGTTTGGAGCGACCATGCTACCGCGCCTGTTCGAGCTCTGAGCCAAAGTCGCCAGTCGGGTGGTAAGCCTTGGCCGCCCCGGGCCCCGGCGCCCGCCGAGGTTGGACGAGGGTTCGTTTCGCGCCGAATCGGCGGGGGAACGGCGGTTTCAGGAAGCGCTGATCGGTGGGTGAAGCTGTGGGTTTTGAGCGGTTAGGAGCGTGGCATGTCTCGGCGGTTCCCAGGAACGTGCCGGAACTGCGTCGAGCACTGCTAGCGACCATTGCAGGTCGCGGCTTTGACGAGGATGCGGTCGCATTGGCGGCCACCGAAGCGGTCACGAACGTCGTTCGCCACGCCTACCAAGCACAGGGCGGCCTGGTCACGATGACCGCGGCGGCCTCGCCGGACGAGCTAGTCGTGGTCGTGGCCGACGAGGGTCTGGGGATGCGCAGTCTCACTCTGCAGCGTGACGCCAAAGGCCGGGGCATGGGACTCGCGCTGATCCGCGAACTATGTGCACACGTCAACATCGAACCGACTCACACCGGCACCACACTCAACATGCGCTTCACCAAGCACCGCTGATCTGAGCCGACCCCGCCTGATCGTCGGTGACCGTGGGCAAGTTCGCCCCGTCGCCGGCGGACTTAAGGACCCACTCCCAGCCCAGCAACCCATCCCTGGTAGTAAGTGTGGATTCGAGCCGTCGACGGTGCCCGCAGCGTGTCACCGTTGGCACCCGGCGAGTCGCTAGAGTCAAGCTGGTGATGCAGAAGGCCTGCCGTGGGCTGATGTCGTCTCCCTGGTCGCTCGAGGTGGTTGCGGGCGGCCGGGTATCGCTCGTCGCCGGCGGGCTGGTGTCGGCCTGCGAGCTATCGTCGGCCTGGTTGTCATCGGCCTTGGGTGTCGGCCGACTGATCCTGCGAGTCCTCTGAAGCGCTGGCGCTTGAGTTCTCGGGCTCGCGACACCGCTCGGCGAACCGCGCGCGCCGCTAACCGAGTTGCTGCTCGCTTAGCGGCGGACGCGCGTTCGCGGGGGGTTCTCAGCCGGACATGCGGACGAGGTTGGATACCTCTTGGGGGCCGGTGAGCGCCCTCTCCGACACGATGCCGATTCCGGGGGCGTAGACTTTCTGGTCGACCACGCCGGGCTCGATTCGGGCGAACTCGAGTGTTCTTAGCGCGTGCTGGAACGTCCCGATCGGTGCCGATACCGACCCGCCTCGATTGATGATCCAGGCGGTATCCTCGGCCTCACCAGCGAGGAATTCTTGCCGGTAGGCGTCCGGAATCTGGGGGTTGGCCAGCATGACGATGCCGGGCTCGGCATCGTTGACTCCAGCCTCCCAGGATCCGGACTTGTCGGTCTGTCCGTTTGGCAAGAAGGCGGTGGTGTCTTCACCGACGTACCAGACGTTCCCGTGGTTGTCCTGGGCGTACCAGTCAGCGGTTTTCTCGAGCAGCTTCCCGTTGTGGGTCGCCACGTCACGCACGACCCGGGCGGTTATCCCCTCCGCCACGAGCTTCGTCTTCGACGTTACGGTCACCCGGTCAATCTGGGTTTGTCCGTCCCTCACCCCCCGATAGACCCACGTGCGACCGACAGGGAGGGGGAAGTAGGGATTGTCGACCACAACAGAGAAGTCCGCCGGTCTCAGCTGCGGCTCATACGCTGGGGCGGACCCTGCGTTCAGCGTCGGTGGTGTCGCCGCCGGCTTGGATGGCGGCCCGCCCGAGGCGCCAGCAGCCGACATCGTTAGGGCTCCGGCGGCGACAATGGCAGCAACCGCGGCAAGCGTCAGCTTGATCATCGAGGTCTCCCTTGGTTTGAGGTCAATTGATGACGCTACGACTGACACCTGAACGAACCATGAAAAGCTCGCAAGCAACGTTCCCGGCTGTGAGCCTCGTCACTGACAATGCGAAACTCAGGGTCCGGCCGATCCGGGGACTTCGACCCACGCTTGGCTGCACGCTCGTTCCTCAATCGAGCCATGCCGTGCCCGCGGTAATCCGAGCGGTTCGTTTCATCGGTCGTTCATCTGGCGGGGCTAGAACCAGGGTCGGCAGCGGTCCGCCGGTCGGGCTGCACGAACAAGGGGGTGGTGAGTGATGGAGACGTCCGCAGGCACAGGGCGCGCACTCAGGGCCAATAGACGGCGAATCGGGCGCGGAGCGGTCATCGGCGGCATCATCGCGGCCGTAGTGAGCTTCGGCGTTGGCGCCGTGGCAAGCGGGGAAACGTCGCACAGGAGCTCGGGGTTGCCGCAGGGAGACGATCCGGTGCACCTGAAGCCGGCCGACTTCACCGCGAACATCAACAACCCCCAGTGGCCGATGACGGTCGGCAGCCAATGGATCTACCGCGTCGTCGACACGTCGGACGGTTCGGTGAATCGCGACGTGATCACGGTTACGCCGCGGACGAAGCTGATCGCCGACGGAATCAAGGCTCGGGTCGTCCACGACATCGTCACCGACCAAGGCAAGCCCGTCGAAGTGACCAACGAATGGTACGCCCAGGACAAGCGCGGAAACGTCTGGTACTTCGGCGAGCACACGGTCGCGTTCGTCAACGGCAGGCCGGTCGATAACGGCTCCTGGGAGGCGGGCGTGGACGGCAACCTGCCGGGGATTGCCCTGCCTGCGAAGCCAAAGATCGGCCTCACGTACCGCGAGGAGTACTCGAAGGGGGTCGCCGAGGATCAATCGCGCGTCCTCGCTCTCGACGGGCAGGCCCAGGTCCCGGCCGGCCATTTCAAGCCGGTCCTCATGACTGAAGACTTCTCGCCGATCGAGCCCGACGTCTCGGAGCTCAAGTTCTACGCCAAGGGCAGCGGCCAGGCCGTGCTTGCCGTCGACATATCCGGCGGATCCGACATGGAGCAGCTCGTCAGCTACAGGCACGCCACGCCATCGCCGAGGCGATCCTAGAGCACGAGGCTGCGGAGGTTGAGCGAGCTCTGCCACCCGGCGATCTGCTCGCAGGGCGGTCTCGGACCGGCGCTGCGAACCCATCGCGGGCCGCTTTCCCGAGGATCTCTGCGTGCCGTTCGCACTCCACCCCTCAGCGGCGACCGGGCCACGAGGGTCAGCCGTTCAGCGATTGGCTTCCCGCGAGCGGAACACTGCGCAGCTGCTCGCGGTCGCGGCCTACCGGTTCGTGATCGGCCGCGTCCACGGAGCCGCCCGCTAGTGGCCGCGCGGATCACCGGTGATGGCCGCGACGACTTCGGCCTGCGCTTGTCGACCTCGACATCGACGGCCACGCGCACTGCCTCGTCATCAGCGGGAACGATCCGACATCGCCGGCGGCGATCATCTATCTGCCGATGGAGGGTCGGCCAGTCCTCGCCGGGACGACGGACGACGTTGAGGTGGTCGATCGCCTGGTCGATCAGCTCCGGCGCACGATGCCCGAGGTGTGCGAGGCATCTGCGCGCTCGTGCTTGCAATCGACCAGGCGGACGGTGAGGCGGGCCTGAGCGGCACCGGGTGACGTTGGGTACCGCCGGCGGTCGGCTGGGCCTGGCAGATGCAAGTGGCTACTCGTACTCTTAAGTCGCCACGCCTGCACGTGCGCCTCCGGCGTGGCGATCAGGACCGGATTGGCCCACGACCAACCCCTGGCACCGGTGGCTCGTCCGGTCCGCCATCCCGATGGGGGTGGGCCTCTGCCGTCGTGCTTTGGACTCGCGGCGGCAGGGGTTGATGTCTTCTAGCCGTGCTGGGGCGACCTGCCGGCGGCGGGGTTCCATCCATCCGCCGCCGACGGGGTCTTAACGGACGACGCTTCCTCGATCGCGAAAGGAGGCTGCACCCTGACCGCGAATATGTATCAAATGTTACTCGATAGGGCTGCTGGGCTCTTGGTTGAGGCTTCGGTGATCGAGGCGTCGACGGATCGAGGCACGTGCATTGAGGTGTGGACGATCAGCTGCGATGGCGTCCACCTCAGTGCCAGCGCGCCGCGATTGGAAGTCGCCCAGGACATGGAGTTGACAGCGCGCCTCTCGATCGACGGGTTGCCGCACACCGTTTCGCTTGTAATCGAGCGCGCCGACGTCCTGTCACACGCTCGAGCGTCTCTGCTGCTTCGTGTCGTTTCCGCAGCGCCAGCCGGCTATCAACGCCAAAGCGAGCGGGTCGGCCTCGCGACCAGGGCGACGCTCACCGCACTCATATGCGGTCGGATCGTCCCTAACGAGCAGGTTCCTGGTCAGCTGACCGACCTCAGCGAGTCCGGCGTTTGCTTTACGACCGCCGATGCCCGTCCCCGTGCCGGTGATCGTATGCACTTGTACTGCCGCTTCTTGGAAGGCGCTGTCGACTGCGACGTGCGGGTAGCGAGAGCCTCCAGCTACCCCACCGGCATGATCGTCCTCGGCTGCGCATTCCTCGAACCCAGCCCGGAAACCACCAGCGTCATCCGGGGCGTCCTTGCCCGGCTCAGCACAACACCAGCCTGACGCGACCCCACGAAGCGGTTCACAGGGGGCGTAGCGACCCGGCGTCGAGCTGCGCCAGGTCGACGGCAACGCCAGGGGTCTGGGTAGCCAATGTAGGCTCCTCTCGTCTGGGCGGCTGGTCTCTCTTTCTGGGGTGGCCGGCCGCCCGGGCCTTGCCGCTGAACTCCGCGGCGCGCCGCGACTCTACTCCTGGTCGCCGCTGGCGTCTACGGCACGCGTGTCACGGCAGTCATCCGTCCGGCGGCGGTGGCGGAGCGGTCAGCTGCTGGTGGCGCCGGGGGCAGGGTGCACCCGCGCAGACACCCGACCGCTCGACCCGGCGAAAACCGACCGCTGAAAGTCGGGGGACCCGTCGGTGATCGTCTCCAATCCCCACCGACGGGCCCAATCAGGTAGGCCACGCCGCACGACCTCGACCAGACCCTCGACCTGGCGGAGCGGTTTCGGCTCAACCATGCCACGTAGAGAAGTCGGGGCGAGAGGATTTGAACCTCCGACCGCCCGGCCCCCAGCCGGGTGCGCTACCAGGCTGCGCCACGCCCCGAAGGGCCTGAGTATACCGAGGGAACCGCGGCGGCCACGCGGCCGTCAAAGGGGTGTGAACGATGCAATGGCACTCCCGCGCCTGCTCGCAGCGCCCGCCGCCACGTACGATGGCCGCATGCGGTTGCAGGATGCATCCGACGAGTGGCTGGCCAAGCGGGCCGCACGCGGGGATGCCGACGCCTTCGAGCAGCTCGTGCTGCGCTACCAAGATCGCCTCTACACGCTGGCGCTGCGCGTCACCCTGTCTGAGCCGGACGCGCGCGACTGCGTGCAGGAGGGCCTGATCTCGGCCTGGCGCGCGATCGACCGCTTCCGCGGCGACGCCCGGTTCTCGACCTGGATCTACCGGATCGTGCTGCGCAAGGCCTACGACGTGCTCGATCGCCGCAAGCGCACCGCCGAGCCGATGGAGGAGATCGTGATCGCGTCCAGCGACCGCCCTGCCGATGACCGGCTCGACCTGATCGCCGCCCTGGCAACGCTCGAGCCCGAGTTCCGCGCGGCTGTCGTAGCGTGCGACGTCATCGGCATGAGCATGGACGAGGCAGCCGCAGCGCTGGAGGTGCCGGCCGGCACCGTCAAGTCCCGCCTGCACCGGGGACGTTCCCGGCTGGCCGCCGAGCTGGAGGCTCATCGCGCGTCATGACCGACAACGGCCACACCGACTACGAGCAGCTGGCCCGCCGGCTCCACGAGCAGGGCCAGGCGCAGGCGCCGCCCGGCCTGGCCGGCGACGTCATGCGCCAGGTGCGCGCCGAGCCGCGGCGGCCCCAGCGCACGTGGCTGCGACCGGTCGCCCTGTGCGCCGCGGTCGCGGTGCTGCTGGCAGCCTCGATCGGGGGCCTGGCCCGCATCGGCGGCTCCGGCCAGTCAAGCTCCGCCGGCAGCGCCGCCGAGACCCGTTCGGCTGGAAGCGCAGCGGGCTCCCCCCAGAAGCACTTGGGTAACCTGGCCAGCCCGGACGCCGTTAGGCCAGAACGACGGGTGGCCGGCGTCCCCGCAGACAAGCTCGCGACCCTCTCGCCGCTGCCGTTCTGTGCCGCTCAGGCACACAGCTACGCGCTGCGCGTCCCGACCGGCCGCTACGCCACGGTCATCCGCCAACTGCAGGCGTGGGCCGCTGCAAAGCCGGCTGGAGCTCCCGCCTATGACGTGCAGATCCTCAGCGCCGCCGCATCGGCGCGGCTCGCGCTTACTTGCCCTTGACGATGTCGACGTACACCTTGTCGACCAGCTCCGGCTTCTTGGCCAGGGCCTCTGACACCTTGCGGATGCGGAACTCGCGGAAGCTGTCGGCCTTCATGCCGACCGCCTTTGCGATGCTCTGGATCACGGGGTTGGCGGGCACCGGCCTGTTGCCGTGCACCAGGTGATTCAGGTAGCCGGCGGAGAGGCCGGTCTTCTCGGCCAGCGCGCGGTAGGAGATGCCCTTGTCGTGCATGCGTGCCTCGAGCGCGACGCCGAACGGCCGGCTGCTGCCGTTGCTGGCGGCCGATCGCTTGCTCGGAGCGGACTTCTTGGTTGCTGCTGCGGTCTTGCGTGCCACCGTCAAGCTCCTTCCTGAAGGATCGCCTGAGCCCGTTCAGGCGCATCCCGCACACTCGTCGAGATCTGCTCGCGCCCCCTGCGAGCCTGAAGGTCGACCGTGCCCTCCGACACGGTGCGCTTGCCGATCGTGAGTCGCACCGGTGCGCCGATCAGCTCGGCGTCGGCGAACTTCACACCCGGGCTGACGTCGCGGTCGTCGAACAGCACCGACGTGCCGCCCGCCGTGAGCTGGCCCTCCAGCTCCTCTGCGACCGCGAACTGCTCGGAGCCGGCGTCGCCGATCACGACCATGTGAGCCTGGAAGGGTGCGATCGACGCCGGCCAGATCATGCCGTTGTCGTCATGCCCCTGTTCGATCGCCGCAGCCATGATCCTCGCCAATCCGATTCCGTAGCTTCCCATCACAATGGGCTGCGATTGCCCTGACTCATCCAGGTATGTCGCGTTCAGCGGCGCCGAGTACTTGGTGCCGAGCTTGAATATATTCCCAATTTCGATCACGCGCTCAACCCGGAGCGTCCCGTCGCAGTCGGGACAGCCCTCACCGTCGCGCACTTCGCGCAGGTCCGCGAACTCAGGCGCGTAGTCGCGACCGGCCTCCACGCCCAGCAGATGGAAGCCGGTGCGGTTGGCGCCGGACACGTACTGGCCCTCGCGCAGCGCCTCGTCGGCGATCACCCGCGTACCCACGCCGACCGGCCCGATCGAGCCGGGTTCGGCGCCAAACGTGGCAACGATCTCCTCTTGCGTGGCCGGCCGGTACGCGCCGCCCAGTGCCTTGGTCGCCTTCAGCTCGTGCATGCGATCGTCGCCGCGGACCAGCAGCAGCACGACCTCGCCGTCCCGGGAAAGCACCATCGCCTTGGCGGTGGCCGCCTGGTCGATCCCGAGCTGGCCCGCCAGCGCCTCTATCGTGTTCGCGCCCGGCGTCTCGATCTGCTGCGGCGCGTCCAGGCGTTCCGGGAACTGCGGCGTGCGCGGCCGCGAGCGGGCCAGCTCCACGTTGGCGGCGTACTCGCAGCTCGAGCAGAGCGCGACCTCGTCCTCCCCGGCGCTGCTCGGCGCCATGAACTCGTGTGCGCCCAGCCCGCCCATCATGCCCACGTCCGACTCGACCATCCAGTACTCGAGCCCGCAGCGGTCGTAGATGCGCCTGTAGACCTCGATGTGGCGCCGGTAGCTGGCCTCCAGGCCCTCCTCGTCGCGGTCGAGGCTGTAGGAGTCCTTCATGATGAACTCGCGGGTGCGCAGGATGCCGCTCTTGGGCCGTGGCTCGTCCCGCTCCTTGGTCTGGATGTGGTACCAGATCTGGGGTAGCTCCTTGTAGGAGCGGATCTCGCGGGAGGCGTGGAAGGTGACGCACTCCTCGTGGGTCATCGCCAGCGCGTAGTGCTTCCCGGAGGAGTCGGTCAGCTTGTAGAGCTGCTCGATGTCCCAGCGGCCGGTGCGCTGCCACAGCTCGGCCGGATTCAGGACGGGCATCAGCATCTCCTGGCCGATCGTGTCCATCTCCTCGCGGATGATGGTGTCGATCTGCCGCATCACCCGCCAGCCCAGCGGCAGGTAGGTGTAGAGCCCGGATCCAACCTGCCGGATGAAGCCGCCCCGCACCAGCAGCTTGTGGCTGATCGCCTCCGCGTCGGTCGGATCGTCCTTGAGCGTCGGGATCAGGAGCTGTGAGCCGCGTACGCCGCTCACCGGGCGGCGGCTGCCTTGGCGCGGGGCTTGGCCGGCGGCAGGTGGATCGGGCGCCCGAGCGCGACCAGGGCCGCCTCCTTGACCGCCTCGGCCAGGGTCGGGTGCGCCGCCATCGAATCGCCGATCGTCTCGATCGTTGCCTCGGCAGACAGCCCCACCACGCCCGCATTCACCAGCTCGGTGGCCTGCGGGCCGACGACCACCAGGCCCAGCAGCTCGCCGTAGCGGTTCTCGTGGATGGTCTTCACCCATCCGGTCTTCTCGGCGTACATCTGAGCGCGGGCGTTGGCGGAGAAGGGCATCCGCCCGATGGATACCTCGTCGCCGTGCTGCTCGCGCGCCTGGGCCTCGGTCAGCCCCACGCCCGCCACCTCCGGGTCGGTGTAGATGCAGCGCGGGACGGCGGTGTAGTCGATCTCCGCCTCGTGGCCGGTCGCGTTCTCGGCCGCCACCTCGCCCTCGCGGAACGACGTGTGGGCCAGCTGGAAGCGTCCGGCCACGTCGCCGGCGGCGAAGATGTGCGGCACGTTCGTGCGCATCGCCGAGTCGGTCTCGATGCCCTTGCGGGGGTCGGACGCGACGCCGGCCTGCTCGAGGCCGATGTTGGCGACGTTCGGCCCGCGACCGGTCGCGACCAGCACCAGGTCGGCGGCCACCAGTCCGGCCGTGCCGTCGGAGGACTCGAAGTGCAGGACGGCCTCGTCGCCGTGCTCGATGCGGGTCGCGCGGGCGCCCAGGTGCATGGTGATGCCGCGCTTCTTGAAGGCGCGGGAGAGCTCCTTGGCGGCGTCGGCGTCCTCGGTCGGTATCAGGCTGTCCAGCATCTCGACGATCGTTACCTCGCAGCCGAAATGCTGCAGGATCGAGGCGAACTCGACGCCGATCACGCCGCCGCCGAGGATCGCGGCGCGGGCCGGCACCTGGTCGACCTCGAGCAGCCTGGTCGAGTCGACGCAGAGCGGGCCGTCGATGCCGTCGATCGGAGGGTGCAGCGCGTGCGAGCCGGTCGCGACGATGGCCTGCTTGAACGAGATGTCCTCCCCACCCTCGACCGCGATCGTGTTCGCGTCCTTGAAGCTGCCGCGGCCGGTCACGACCTCGATGCCGTTTGCCTTGACGACGCCGGTGATGCCGTTCACCAGTCCGCCGACGATCGTCTCCTTGTTCTTCTGAGTGGTCGCGAAATCGAGCTCGACACCCGACACGTTGACGCCCAACTGCGCGAACGTCTGGCTCGCGTCCTTCAACGCGTGCGCGGTCTGCACCCAGGTCTTGGTCGGGATGCAGCCGACGGTGATGCAGGTGCCGCCGACCCGCGCCTGCTCGATCATGATCACCTGCGCGCCCAGCTGGGCAGCCCGGATGGCAGCGGGGTATCCGCCGGGGCCACCGCCCAGGACGACAACATCACACTCCATCGGGCTCCACTCCTCAGTCGATCGGTCGACGTGCGAGGGGATCGTATCTCAGGCGAAGCGGCCTGCCCGGAAGCACCGTTCGGCGTGCTACGCCCGTGCAACGATGGGTCGCGATCCGGTGCCGGTGTGCCGCCAGCCCCGGATCGGTGTTTGACACCGTTAAGGCGCCGTTTCGCTCAACCATGCGGTTGTGCTGTCACGAGGCTCGCAACGACCGTCCCGGTGGCGTCACGAAACGCCACGGCCACGCGAGCGGTGTTTGACACCCCCACGCCCCGGCCGCTGGGTGCACTCAGGCCGCGTCGTGGGTCAGCCACGAGCGCAGCAGCGCCGCCGTTTCGTCGAACGCGTCCCAGTAGACCATGTGTCCGGCCTCGAGCCCCTGCACGGTCACCCGGTCACCCAGGTCGCGCCCGAGCGCGTCTACCAGCGCCGGCCCGACCATGCCGTCGTGCAGGGCCGGCACCAGCAGCAGCTCGCCGCCGAACCCGTCCAGCGCCGCGGGCGGCCGCGCCATCTCGCTCCAGGCCGTGACCACCGTCGAACGGCAGTAGCGCAGCCGGTAGCGCCCGTCCTCCCCACGCTCGAGCACTTCATCAAGGTCGGCCTCCACGAACGGCAGCGCCTGCGGCGGCCGCCCCTCGGCCCGAGCCGCCCGGGCCTCCGCCTCGCTGGCCCAGCCCTCGTCGTGCCGCGTCTCCTCGGCCGCCTCCAGCATGTCCTGGCCGCTCTGCGCGATCGCCGGGTCGAGCAGCACCACCTTACCCACCCGCTCCGGCGCCGTCGCCGCCAGGTGCGTCGCGAGCAGCCCGCCGAAGCTGTGCCCGACAACGTCGCAGCGCTCGACCCCCTCCGCATCCATCGTCTCCAGGAGGTCGGCGACGTGCTGCTCCGTCGTCCACGGAGCACGCCAGTCGGACTGCCCGTGTCCGCGCAGGTCGACAGCCAGCCAGCGCCGCTCCGGCAGCCCTCGCTCGGCCATCGCCCGGTAGCGTCCGCCGTGCCCGGTTACGCCGTGCACTGCCAGCAACGGCGCGCCGTCCGCGGCGCCGAAGCGGTGCACGTTCAGGCGGGCGATGGAAGCTCCTCACCCTGCTGGCCGATCCACGCCAGCACCGCGCCCACCTCGTACTCGCCGCCCTCGGACGCGTCGATCCGCAGCACCACGCCATCGGCCTCCGCCTCGACCTCCTGCGTCACCTTGTCGGTGTCAAGCTCGTACAGCGGCTGGCCGCGCGTGACCGAGCCGCCCTCCGGCACCAGGAACTGGATCAGGATGGCGGAGCGCATCTCCTCGCCCAGCCGGGGAACGGTGACGGGAACGGCCATAACGCGGGTGAGTCTAAGCCATAACGCCGGTGAGCCTACCGGCTAGTGTTTTGTCGATGGCCAAGGCCGCGGAGACCCCGCCCGACACCCTGCTCGACAAGGACACCGCGCTGCGCCTGTTTCGCATGATGGCGCTGATTCGCCGCTTCGAGGAGCGCACCGAGGAGCAGTACACGCGCGCCCGCATTGGTGGCTACTGCCACCTCGCGATCGGCGAGGAGGCGTCGACGGTCGGCGCCATCGACGCGCTCGAGCCGGGCGACTGTCTCTACGCCAGCTACCGCGACCACGGCACCGCCCTGGCCGTGGGCAGCGAGCCGGTCGCGGTGATGGCCGAGCTGTTCGGCAAGGAGACCGGCGTCGCCCACGGCCGCGGCGGCTCCATGCACCTGATGGACGTGCAGCGCCGCTTCTTCGGCGGCTGGGGCATCGTCGGCGCGCACCTACCGATCGCCGCCGGCACCGCCCTCGCCCTCTCCTACCGCGACCTGCCAAACGCCGTGCTCTGCCAGTTCGGTGACGGCGCGGTCGAAACCGGGTCGTTCCACGAGGCGCTCAATCTGGCCGGCGTCTGGGACCTTCCGATCGTGTTTCAGATCATCAACAACCAGTACGGCATGGGCACCTCGGTCGAGCAGTCCTCCGCCGAGCCCGACCTGTGGCGCCGTGCCGCGGCCTACCGCATGCACGGCGAGCGGATCGACGGAAACGACGTGCTGGCCGTTCGCGAGGCCACCGCCCGTCTGATGGGCATCGCCCGACGGGAGCGCCGTCCGGCCCTACTAGAGACCATCACCTACCGCTTCCGTGGCCACAGCGTTGCCGACGCGGGCAAGGTCTACCGCTCCGCCGAGGAGATCGACTCGTGGCGCAAGCGCGACCCGATCACCCGCTTCGGCCTGCTCTGCAGCGAGCGCGGGCTGCTCGAGCAGGACGAGATCGACCAGGTCTGGAGCGACGTCGCCGCCGAGGTCAAGGCCGCCATCGACGAGGCGCTGGGCGCCGCGTTCCCCGACCCCGATACCCTTTACGAGCACGTCTACGGCGACCCCGCCTGGCGCGAGCAGTTCGCCCGCATGCGCGCGGGGGCACCGTTCGGCGAGCGCGGAGAGGAGCGCACGTGGCAGACCTGACCTACCGCGAGGCGCTGCGCCGGGCGCTCGACGACGAGCTCGCCCGCGACCCCGATGTGTTCCTGATGGGCGAGGAGATCGGCCGCTTCGAGGGCAGCTACAAGGTCACCGCCGGGCTCTGGGAGAAGTACGGGCCCGAGCGCGTGCGCGAGACCCCGATCTCGGAGGAGGGCTTCGTCGGAGCCGGCATCGGCGCCGCCATGATGGGCCTGCGCCCCGTGGTCGAGATTATGACCATCAACTTCATCCTGGTGGCCATGGACCAGGTCATCAACCACGCCGCCAAGATCCGCTACATGTTCGGCGGCGCGGTGGGCGTGCCGATGGTGATCCGCACGCCGGGCGGGGCCGGCGCCCAGCTCACCGCCCAGCACTCGCAGAGCCTGGAGGCCTGGTTCGCGGGCTGCCCCGGCATGAAGGTGGTGGCGCCCGCCTCCGTGGCCGACGCCTACGGCATGATGAAGACGGCGATCCGCGACGATGACCCGGTGCTGTTCTGCGAGAACCTGGTGATGTACAACGTCACCGGCACCATGCCCGACGATCCCGACTACACCGTTTCGCTGGGCCGCGCCGCCGTCGTCCGCGAGGGGCGCGACCTGACCCTCGTGGCCCACTCCTACACCGTGCAGCGGGCGCTGCGGGTGGCCGACACCATGTCCCGCGACGGCATCGAGATCGAGGTGGTCGACCTCCGGTCCCTACGACCGCTGGACGCCGAGACCGTGGCCGAGTCGGTGCGCAAGACCAGCCGCGCGCTGATCGCCGAGGAGGGCTGGTCGACCTACGGCG
>Ga0075434_100001115_pt1 | contig 22053 bp, 18 predicted proteins | sample RhiMethybrSRZTD3_FD_75298 | JGI IMG/M metagenome (GOLD analysis project Ga0075434, IMG submission 75298) | Populus rhizosphere microbial communities from Tennessee, USA - Rhizosphere MetaG P. TD hybrid SRZTD3 | ecosystem: Host-associated > Plants > Roots > Rhizosphere > Soil | place: USA... | reverse complement strand
TCGGGCTGCGAGTGTTGATCGGCAAGAAGGAAACGTCCGCGCCGCGGCTCGACGGCCGACTTGACGATCCCGTCTGGGCGACGGCGCCGATAGCAGCCGACTTCACTCAGAACTATCCGCAGGGCGGTGTGCCCGCGACCCGTCGTACAGAGGCGCGGGTCGTCTTCGTCGACGATGCGATGTACGTCGGCATGCGCGCATACGATTCGCCCGACAGCATCGTCGCCCCGTTGATGCGGCGAGACGGAATGCTGAACTCGGACTGGGTGGACGTTCTGGTCGACAGCTTCCACGACCGACGCACCGCTTTCCATTTCGCGGTGAATCCCGCCGGCGTGAAGGTGGACATGTACCATTACGACGATATCCAGAGCGACATGAGCTGGGACGCAGTATGGGATGTTGCTGTTGCGCGCGACTCGCTGGGCTGGACGGCGGAGTTTCGCATTCCGCTGTCGCAGCTTCGCTACTCGTTGTCGCCCGATCGACGATCGAGCTGGGGGATCAACTTTTACCGGAATATCGGACGAAGGCAGGAGTGGTCGAGCTGGGCACCCGTGATACGTGGACAGAATCGCGAGGTCTCGCAATTTGGGGAGCTGACGGCGATCGACTTCTTGACTCCCGCGCATCGACGCGAAGTTACTCCCTATGTCAGCGCCAGTGTAACGCGCGCGCCGGGTGAGCGTGCCAATCCGTTCTTCCGTCCAACCGCCTTTGCAAACAGTGCAGGCTTCGACGCCAAACTCGGATTGCGCAACGGACTTACGCTCGACGTCACCGTTCACCCGGACTTCGGCCAGGTCGAAGCGGACCCGTCCGAGGTCAATCTCTCCGGCGTCGAGACGACGCTTCAGGAACGCCGGCCTTTCTTCGTCGAAAACGGAGGCGTGTTCGCAGTCTCGATTTACGAGAGCCCCGACGAAGTGCTTTTCTATCCGCGTCGGATCGGTCGCGCTCCGCAAATCAGCGTCGACAGCGACGGCCGCTTCACCGACGCGCCGCAGCAAACCACCATACTCGGCGCCGCAAAACTATCCGGCAAAACGAGCGGCGGACTCTCGATTGGCGTTCTGGACGCGACGACGCAGTCGGAGTCCGCCGACATCGTAGAGAGCACCGGCGAACGCTCGCGCTCGATCGTCGAGCCTGCGGCCAACTATGCGGTGTTGCGGGTGCAGCAGGATCTGCGCGCCGGACGATCGGCGGTTGGCGCAATGCTGACGGCAACGAACAGGTTCAATCTTGGTGCAGCAGCAGCGCAGCTGCATGATGCTGCCTACGCCGGCGGACTCGATTTCCGCCATCGCTTTGGCGGTGCGAGCAGCTCCGATTACGAAGTCTTCGGAGCGCTCTTTGGATCGGCAGTTCATGGAACGGCGGCTGCCATCGCTGAGACCCAACGATCCTCCGCCCACTACTTCCAGCGGCCAGACGCGGATCACATCGACTACGACACCACACGCACGTCCCTGACTGGATTCGGAGCAAGACTCCAGGTCGATCGCGCGAGCGGCAGACTCAGATACGGAAACGCCTTTTACACCCGGACGCCGGGCTTCGAAGTCAACGACCTCGGAATTCAGAAAGTCGCTGACTGGTCCGAGGACTTCGTGTGGCTCGGCACGGTACAAATGCAACCGAACGCGCTGCTGAATAACTGGAGCGTTTACGGCAACACGTGGTCGTGGTGGACGTACGGTGGTGAGCGAACGTTCACTCAATTCAGCATCGAATCACAGGCTGAACTGAGGAATTTCTGGGGATCGTTCCTGCGTGTCGGCCGCCGATTGTCAGCGCGTACGCTTCGTCTGCGCGGCGGACCGCTTCTCAACGAAGAAGGCGGATGGATTGCTTCAGGTAGTTTCTATTCGCCACAACAGAAGGCACTTCGCATAAACGCGTCGTACAGTTTTCTCGACAACGATGACGGAGGCACAAGATCCCTCTCATTCTCGCCGACCATCGCGTGGCAGCCGTGGGCCAGCGCGACACTGACGCTGGCGCCGACGTTCGGCAATGACAGGAGCGACATCTTTTACGTCGCGCAGGCAGGCGCAGAATCAACGCCTCATTACGTGCTTGGTGCGCTCAACCGCACTACCACTTCTCTGACGACGAGAGTCGATCTCGCTTTTTCGCCGACGCTGACGCTCCAACTGTACGGACAGCCGTTCCTGTCAGCGGGCGCCTACTCGCGGTTCAAGGAAGTGGTCGCTCCCCGCGCGAGAAACTACGGCGATCGATTCCGCGCGATCTCGCCGAAACTCAAAGACAATGTCTACAGTAGTGATCTGAACGGTGATGGAATCGTCGACGTTCGGTTCGACAATCCTGCGTTCAACGTGCGCGAGTTCAGGTCGAACACCGTACTGCGGTGGGAATATCGGCCCGGCTCGACGTTCTTCGTCGTCTGGTCGCAGGGACGTCACTCTGATGGCGACAAGGCGTTCCAGTTATCGCGTGATGCGACGGACCTTTTTCGAACAGTTCCCGAAAACGTGTTGCTGTTCAAAATGACTCGATGGATGTCCTTCTGATAAACCCTTTTCCAGTTTCAAGTATCAAACTGTATCGGAGTCTGCAGCTGCGGCCCACCAGCTCACTGTGCTCCAGTCAATCAATGAGGGGGCCGCATGCGTTGGACCAGCATGGGCGCGACATGGTCGAACCAGCTTGACTATGTTAGCGCTCGCAATTGGATCATCTTCGCTCTTTCGGCGCTGCTACTCGGTTATGCCGACGAGGCAGCAGCTCAATGGCAGCGGGAAGTACGCTTTAGCAGCCACGACGATAGTCTTCTTTCGACAGGTGGCGGTCCATATTCGCCGTCGCGCGCGCCGATCGATCCCGAACGAATGGGGCCCGGACCTGCGCCGAGCGCTTCGATTCCTGAACGCAACCCGGCGGTCAATTCAGCAGAGTACTGGGACGCCGTCGCCGATCTGAATCTCGCGGGCTTGCGCGGAGTTGCTGCAACCGACGCGCAAACCGGATTCGCGCGCGCGATATCACTCCTGGCCGAAGGCCATACAGAGGAGGCGGAGAAGGCTTTCGTCGACGGTAGCGAACAAACCTCCGATATGAACGTCGGAATCGCTTCGCAGATCATGCTCGCTACGACGCTGTTGTATGAACACAAGTGGTCGGAGCTGCGATCATTCTCATTCGGCTCCCATCTCAGCGCGGCGGATGAGGGCATCATCAGCGACTACCAGAAATGGGGCTTCGCATTCGCCAACATCGAGCCGCAGCGCGTTGTGCTATCCGCTGACTCGGCGGTGATGCCGTTGCATGTCAGTTCGATCGGCACTCCGACGATTCGGGTCAAAATCAACGGCAAGCAATACGAATTCTGGCTCGACACAGGATCGAGCATCACCGTCATCAATTCGGACGTCGCCAAGGAAGTCGGAGTACCGATGGTGTCCGGCGACAATCTTTCCGTTCGCACCTTCAGTGGGTCGGCGCCGGTCAAGGCGGCCCTGGTAAGACGACTGCAGATCGGTCCGCTACTACTCGAGAACACAGCAGCGGTTGTCGTCGACGCTTCGCACATGGCGTTGCGGTCAGCACCCGATCGCGCGCAGTCGCCGAGGATGCGAATCGACGGCATCATTGGCTGGGACACGATTCGCCAGCTCGATCTGTTGCTGGATTACGCGAACGGTCTAATCGTCATCCGTCGGCCGCAACACGCCGAGCACTCTCCACACAACCTTACCTGGATGGGGAAGCCCTTCGTCGAAGTTCGGACCAAGCGAGGCGAGACACTGCACTTCACACTCGATACCGGCGCTCAGAGCAGCTTTCTCAACGCGCTGGCGCTCGACAAGACCGGTGCAAGTGCGACAATGGCTGAAGGAACGGTGTTCGGCATTGCCGGAAACGCCAACCGGGCGAACAAACTCATTCGCACGCTGCCACTCGAACTGGGCGGTAAGTCGGTTCAGCTAAACGGCGTGATGGTCTACGGGCCGGTGTATTCAGGAATGATCAACTGTGACGGGATTCTCGGCAGTGACATCGCTGGTTTCGGGACGATCAGGATCGACGCGACGAACGGAGTTTTCTCGATTGGTCTCAACCCGCTGCAAGAATACGACTGAAGGCGTCGCTATTGACGTTGCCGCCGGACAGGATGACGGCAACGGTGCGCCCGCGCATCTGATCCTTTTCCTGGAGTAGCGCAGCGAGGGCGGCAGCTCCGCCGCCCTCGGCAGTGTTGTGGGTGTCGGCGAACAAAGCCCGCATCGCCGACTCCACCTCGTCGTCGCTGACCTGCACAACTCGCTCGGCGCCGTGACGCGCGATGGCGAGTGGCGATTCGTAGACGGTTCTGCAGGCAATGCCGTCGGCGATGCGTGTAGTTGATTCGTGGGTCATCACTCGACCCTCTTTAAAGGCAAGGGCAAACGCCGGAGCGTGCTGTGAGGCGACGCCGACGATGCGAGTGTCGAGACCGAGTGCGTCGCGCGCGGCTATGACGCCGCACAGCCCACTGCCCATTCCGACGGGTACATAAACGGTGTGAATCTCCTTTACCGTACGAAAAAGCTCGAGGGCGTACGTACCGACGCCGCGTACGAGCGTCGCATCAAAGGAGGGAAAGCGATGCCAGCCACGTTGGGCGCAGATTTCGTCTGCGCACTCGTGGGCCTCCTGAAAATCGCGGCCGCGCGCGATCAACTCCACACCGAGTGCCTGCATCGCCGCGTTTTTTTCGACGCTGTTGCCCTGGGGGACTACGACCGCTGCGCGAACGCCGTATTTCCGGGCGGCGAAACCAATCGACTGGCCGTGATTACCGGTTGACGCAGAGACAACACCCTCTGGTTTCTCGCCCGCGCGGCAAAGCTCATGCAGGTAGATCAATCCGCCGCGCACCTTGAACGCGCCCGTCGGAGTGTGGTTCTCGTGCTTCACCCATACAGCGGCGCCGGCACGCTGATCGAGCAGCGGCCACCGATACTGGGGGGTGGCCGGCATATGCCTGTAAATGAGGGCGGCCGCCTCCTCGAGCGAATCGAGTGTCGGGAGGGGAAAGGCCAAGGTATCTGTCGAAACAGAATTCAAACGCGAGCCGTAGGTAGGTCTGTCCAACCCGGTATCCATCAACCGTCCCGTCGCACCGATGTCAAAATCCGTTTTTTCCGTCAAGACCGCGAGCCAGATTGAAGTTACTCGCAGCCATGCTGCACGAGTAGCAGCATTCTGTGGCACAGCGATTCTTACCTGTATTGCTTCCGCCGTTCAGGCACAGTCGACGGCGCAAAGCAGTTCCGCGAAAGTGCAAACGAGCTCCAGTGCCGCGCCTCTGCCAGTTGCAACGGCAAGCATGGCGACAGGCGCGATCAATATCGACGGCAAACTGGACGAAGCAGCTTGGGCGCGCGCGACCCCTATCACCGACTTTCATCAGCAACAGCCGAACGAAGGCGCGGCACCAAGTCAGAAGACCGAGGTTCGCATACTGTTCGACGATCACGCGCTGTACGTAGGTGCGAGGATGTACGACGCTCTCGGCAGGCGCGGGATTCGCGCGCCGGTGTCACGTCGCGACCAGCTCCTCGACTCGAACGGAAACAACGGGTCGTTCAATTCGCTGACGACGGATAAGCTGATCGTCGAGCTCGATCCTTATCACAACAAGATCGATCGAGTCTGGTTCGAGGTTAATCCGGCCGGTGTGCGCGGCGATCAATTCAACGGCGATCCGTCGTGGGATCCGATCTGGGAAGCAGCGACGCAGGTCGATTCGCTTGGCTGGACGGCAGAGATGCGGATTCCGTATTCGCAGCTGCGCTTCTCGCGGGACAGCCTGCAGACGTGGGGGCTGCAGATCTGGAGATACACCGATCGCCTGCACGAGCAGGACATGTGGTCATTCCGCAAGCTGACTGAAGCAGGTGGGCCGGCGTATTACGGATCCCTGAACGGGCTGAGAATCGGACCACAGCCGCGGCAACTCGAGCTGTTGCCGTACGTGACATCGCGAGCCGGATTCAAGTACGCACAGCCTGCTGATCCATATCACAACAGCAGGTACGGGCAGCTGAGTGTGGGGGCTGACTTCAAGTATCTGCTGACGCCGAGTCTGGCGCTGGATGCGACGGTGAACCCGGACTTTGGCCAGGTGGAAGTGGATCCGGCGACGATCAATCTGTCGGCGTACGAGACGTACTATCAGGAAAAGCGACCTTTCTTCGTCGCCGGCAGCAACGCGTTCGATTTCGGCGGCATGAACTGCTACTTCTGCAGCAACACCTCTAGTCTGGATTTCTTTTATTCGCGACGCATTGGCAGACCGCCGCAATTGAACGGCTACGTAAGCGACAACGCCGCATTCGCCGATACTCCGGAAAACACCACGATCCTTGGCGCGGGAAAGATTACCGGCCGCATCGCTGGCGGGTATACGATTGGCCTCCTCGACGCGGTGACGTCGCGCGAGACTGCTCATTACGTGACGGCGTTGAATTCGCCCGAGCAATCACAGTTGGTCGAGCCGCTGACGAACTATTTCGTCGGTCGAGTCAAGAAAGATCTGAATCAGGGCGCGACGACGATTGGAACCGCGTTCACCTCGGTGGTTCGAGATCTGAGCGATACGATCGTCTCGGACAGATTGCGCAGTCATGCGGAAGCAGGCGGCATCGACTGGGATCACCGCTGGGCCCAGCGCAACTACTCGTGGATGGGCTCAGTGCTCGTCTCTGACGTTGCTGGATCGACGGCGGTGATGGACGCGACGCAGCAGTCGAGCGCGCACTATTTCCAGCGTCCGGACCGCAAGACCACGACCGACGGCCTGTTCGATGCGCGTTATCGTCCAAACGCGAATTCGCTGCAGGGATACGGTTTCTACACGCGTGTCGCCAAAGACAATGGATTCTGGTTGTGGGAGCTCAGTCAGAACTGGCGCAGCCCCGGTTTTGAAAACAACGACATCTCGTTCCTCAGTCGCGCCGACTATAAGTGGATGAGCGGCAACATTGGCAGCAACTGGCAGACGCCGGGCAAATGGTATCGCGAGATCGCCTGGCTGGTCGGTGGCCAGCAGCAATTCAACTACGACGGCGACCGCACCGATTCGCAGATGCAGGCGTACTATGAGTCGATGTTCTTGAATTACTGGAAGGTGCGCAGCTTCGCGATCTATCATCCAACGGTGCTCGACGATCGCCTGACCCGCGGCGGTCCGGTGGTCATGAGAACCGGTTACAAATTCGGGATGCTCCAGCTGTCGAGTGACGCGCGACAGCGAGTGGTCGGCGACTTCCAGGTGCAATTCGGTCGCGGCGTAAACTCAGACACCCACACGCTGATCATTCAGCCGGGAATGGCGATCAAGCCATCGTCCAATGTTTTCATCAGCCTGTCGCCGAGCTTCGTGGCGGATGAAGATGCGGCGCAATACGTGACGACGGTCACTGACCCGACTGCCACTTCGTTCTACGGCGATCGCTACGTGTTCGCCTTCATCAAGACGCGGACGCTGTCGCTCGACACGAGAGTAAACTGGACCTTCAATCCCAACCTGACCCTGCAGCTGTTCGCGCAGCCGTTCATATCCAGCGGCGCCTACTCGTCTTTCCGGGAGTTCGCGGCGCCGCGAACCTATCAGAAGCTCGTATACGGTCAGGACGTCGGCACGATCACGCGGACGCCGGCGACTGCCACTGATGGAGCTCAATACACGGTGGATCCGGACGGCACGGGTCCGGCCGCGTCGTTCACGTTTGGCGATCCCGATTTCACGTTCCGTTCGCTGATTGGCAATGCGGTGTTGCGGTGGGAGTATCGGCCGGGCTCAACGGTCTTCTTCGTGTGGACACAGAGTCGTAGCGGAAGCGACCCAACCGGCAATTTCGATTTCGGCGCTGAGCGCAGTGCAATCTTCCGCGATCGTCCGACCAACATTTTTCAGGTCAAGGTCAACTACTGGATTGGACGCTGAGTTGAGCTGAAGTTCGGAGTCCGCCCATTTCGACGCGGGCTCCCATTCCACTGTGTTCCGCCTTTTCGTAGACAATCGCTGCAGCAGCGGCATCCTCGATTGCGACTCCGGTGCTGTCGAAGACGATGATTTCCTCGTCATTCGTGCGCCCGCGCACCTTTGTGGCAACTACCTGATCCAGCGAAGCGCGCACATCTGCCGCGCTTAGAACACCGGCTCGGATCGCGTGGTGGAGGTCACCGATTGCTGCACACTGTTCGAGGTCATCGACGACAATCGCCGCTGACCGCAGCAGCTCCAACCCGATTTCGTGCTTGTCTTCGCTATCGGCGCCGACGGCAGCGATGAACGTACCGGGGGCGACATCGGTCGCGTCGATGATCGCAGAGTGGGACGGAGTCAACGTGACAACGATTTGGGCGACTCGAGTTGCTTCTCGTACGTTAGGCTCAACGCGACATTCGATGCCATAGGTTGATTCCATCTCCGCGCAGAATGAAGCCGCCGCAGCGCGGTTGACGTCGAAGACGTGCAGCTGCTTTAGCGGCCGGATACTGCGCAAACTGGCGACGTGCGCCCGCGCCTGGACGCCACAACCGATGACGGCAAGTGACGATGACTCCGGCAATGCGAGCCATTTCGCCGCGACCGCGGTGGCAGCGGCGGTACGCATTGCCGTCAGGTAGCCCGAGTCCATCGCCGCGAGCGGGATTCCGGTTCCTGCGTCAAAGAGTAGAAGCACGCCCTGGATCGATGGTAACCCGTGCGTTGCCGGGTTTGCTGGCAAATTCGCGTTGACCTTCGCCACCACATAGCGCCGCGACCGATCGAGCGTGGCGAGTTTTGCGTGGACCCTGCCGCCCTCAAGCGGCACGCCGGCGACTGCGCTTGCAGCCTGCGAACCAATCCCCCGCGCGTAAAATGCCGCTTCAACCGCCTCGATGCATTCGCGTGCGTCCAGGAGCTCTCGAACATCCTGCTGACTCAGGACCCACACTAACCCTCCTCACGTATCGTCCGGATTTGCCGACCGGTGATCCGAGTGATACAATTGAATCAATGGATGCTTCAATAGAAGCAAAAGCGCAAGGGAAGCGGCGATGGCTCCTTTTCATCCACCGGCTACCGCCGAAGCCCGACTACCTTCGGGTGAAGGTGGCGCGGCGACTGAAAAAGCTTGGTGCAGTTGCCATCAAGAAGACTGTCTATGCGTTGCCCCTCACCGATGAAGCGTTGGAGGACTTCGAGTGGCTGCGGCGCGATGTGGAAGCTGAGGGCGCCGGAGCCGTGATAGCGGAGGCGGAGTTCGTGGCCGGAATTTCCAATGACGAGTTGGCCGCTCTGTTCGGGTTGGGAACGACTGTTACAAAGCGCTCCGGGAAGTCAACCTCGCCAGAGCGAGCAAAGCCGGGAAGTGTCTGGGTCACGCGCGCAGATGTGCACGTCGACCGAATCGCCAGCGCGTGGTTGATCCGCCACTTCATCGACAAGCGCGCAAGATTCAAGTTCGTTCCTGCCAAAGGCTATCGACCCAAACCGGACGAGCTGCGCTTCGACATGTACGACGGCGAATACACTCACGCCGGTGGCGACTGCACCTTTCAGACTCTGGTCAAGCGCTTCGCTCTGCGGGGTAGCGCGTTGACGGCCATCGGCGAAGTCATCCACGATCTCGATTGCAAGGATGACCGGTTCAAACGGCCGGAGACGGCGGGCACAGGCGCCATGATCGGCGCGATCGTAGAATCGAGTTCCGATGACAACAAGCGGATCGAGCGCGGCTCGGTTCTGCTCGAAAATCTCTACGCTTTTTTCAGCCGAAGAGCGAGTGGGCGATCAGGGAGGAGGAGGAGCAGATGAAATGGGTGACGCGCGAGCGGCCGAAGATCGACCGGGTTGCATGCCCGTGGCTGGTTTCACGCTTTATCGACAACGACGCCGAGTTTCTCTTCGTTCCGCCGGCAGACGTTACAACGGTGGCGCAAGAAAAGGGTGCCATTCCCTACGACGTCGAAGGTGTCGAGCTGTCGCACGAGGGACCTTTGTGCAGCTTCGATGCGTTCCTCAGCAAGTACCAACTCGAGGATCGCGCACTGGACACGCTGGCCGCGATAGTGCGCGGCGCGGATACCGACCGTCTCGATACCGCGCCGGAGTGCGCGGGACTGTTGGCAGTATCCCTGGGGTTGTCACGACTATACAGCGATGACCACGAGCAGCTCCAACACGGATTCGTCATTTACGACGCTTTGTATGCGTGGCTCCGCGAGGCTCGCGATGAGAGACACACCTGGAACCCGCAGCGTCAGCCTAGCGCGGCTGATCGCACGATAGCTCGCGAGGAACAGATCTCTTGAGGGCGAATAGCCGGTAGAGCCGATTACGTTCTGCGCACAATTGGCTGTCCTCAGGGTGGATCGACTGGGCGATCGCGTACATCGACAGCGCCTTCAGAGTATCACCTTGCGCCAGATAACGACGCGGCTCATAGAATGAAGCACGAACGTTAATCGATGCGAGCAGCCTTTTCGCCGCAAAAGCATCCAGCGTGTCCGCGGTCTGTCGAGCGCGATCGCGCAACTCATCGAGTCTCAATTCCGAGCGAAGCTTCTCGAGCGACGCGGGCGCGCCCGCGTGTGAAACCTCCGTAAAGAAAGATTCCTCACGCTCGAGGGCTGTCTGATTGTCGGCCGCCAGGCTGGCGATGCGTGCGGCAGTTCGCTTCGCTGCGTCGGATGCAGCTAGCTGGACTGCGAGAGCTGCAACACTGGCTGTGTCATGCAGCCCGCCAAAATCAGCCGCCAGCTGCCTATAGCGGATCGCCGCCGAGTACGGACTGCGCCGCGCGATGGAGTCGGCACCCGCGGCAGACGCGGTGAACAGCGAGTCGATCCAACGATCGTTGCTGGTCAGTCGGCCGTCGCGCATCGCTTGTAACTGCAGCCACGCGACTGCGTCCGCGCACACTGATTCCGGCGGCCAGCTATGGGGGCCGTCGAATGTCTGTAGGTGATGACGGATCCCGAATGCGCCGAGTCTGGCATCGAGCGTCTGGACCTCATCGTAGTTGAAGTCAGTCGTGCCAACGCTCAAGTACACTGCGAAGGGCGTGACTGTTTTCGCGACGCTTTTTTGCAGCAGGAAATCCGGCGTCGGCAGTCCGGCGCCGACCTCGATCAATCCGGCGACGTTGTTCGGGATCGAATATCCGTAATACCACGCGATCCTGCCTGTACCCGAGAAGCCCGCGAAATAAAAGCGGTGAGGGTCGACCGAGAAACGTGATTGGGCGTCGCCGAGCATTGCGTTGACAGCCTTGTCGTTCGGATCGATGGGACCGTCGCTCTGCGTCTGATACGAGCTCATGACGATCCAGCCGTATCGCTCGGCGGCGGCGCTGAATAACCGCAGCGGGATGAGCGCGCGTCCGCGCGGGTCCATCAGGAACAAGACCGGCCACTGACGCGATTTGTCATACGCCGACGGCAGATAAAGCGCGTACGTCTCCGCCGAATCGCTGAGCGAATGCACGGTGTCAGTCACCGTGCCCGCGCGCAACGTATCCGAAGGCGTGGCGGCGCACGCGAATGCCGGAATCGCACAAGCGACAGCGGCGATGAGAAGAGCCGATTTCAGACGCATAAGCGCTCAGCAGGAAGTTACGCCGTGGTGCTACCTTATGTGCCGTGTTCTCTCTCATCGGCATCGTAATAGTCGTGTTTGGGTTTGTTTTACGAATAAACCCGCTGCTGGTTGTGACCGCCGCCGGGCTGGCGACGGGTGTCGCGAGTGGACTCGGCCCGCTCGAAGTAATTGGTGCGTTCGGCAAGGCGTTCATCACCAGCCGATACGTGGCGATCGTATGGCTGGTGCTGCCGGTAATCGGTTTGTTGGAGCACGCAGGTCTTAAAGAGCGCGCCCGGGCCGTCGTATCTCAGCTGCGCGCCGCGACCGCGACGCGAGTCCTTCTCGTGTATTTCGTGATTCGCCAGATCACTGCGGCACTCGGCCTCACATCACTCGGCGGACACGCGCAAATGGTCCGACCGTTGATCGCGCCAATGGCTGAGGGTGCAGCGGAGAACCAATACGGCAAACTGCCAACCGCGACGCGCAACCGAATTCGGGCGAACGCGGCGGCTGTCGATAACATCGCGTTGTTCTTCGGTGAAGACATCTTCATTGCCATCGGATCCATTCTACTGATTCGAGGTTTTCTGGATCAGAATGGAATTCACGTCGAGCCGACCGAGCTCGCGATCTGGGCGATCCCGACAGCGATTTGTGCGTTCATTATCCACTGCACGCGGCTGCTTTTCCTCGATCGTCGTCTGCGCAGAGAAGTCTCGGAGAATGCAGAGTCCGCGTGATCACGCTCGAGCACATCTACTGGCTGAGTGGCCTGATGATGACGGGCGTAGCGATCGTCAACTTTCGCGATCGCAGTAACCGTCGGCGCATTAACAACACCGCGTTCTGGGGCATTTACGGGATCACGTTCCTCATCGGGTCGAGGCTACCGGATGTGGTTAACGGGTTTCTAGTAATCGCGATGGTGCTGGTGGCAAGTATTCGCGGGTTGGGGCAGGGCGCCGATCTCACGGCGGCAGAGGAGCGGGAAGCGAGCGCGCGACGGTGGGGCAACAAACTTTTTATTCCCGCCCTGACCATCCCGATCCTTACCGTCGCGGGCACCTTCGCATTCAAGCGCTTTACGGTGAACGGTGCGCCGCTGGTCGACGTCAAGCAGGTGACGGTGATAGCGCTGGCGATTGCGACGCTCGTTGCGCTGGCCGTCGGGATGCTGCTTCTGCGGCCGGCCATCTCCGCTCCGATCAAGGAAGCAAGGCGACTGCTAGATGCAGTTGGCTGGGCAGCTGTTCTTCCACAAATGCTGGCAGCACTCGGCGCGTTATTCGCGCTCGCGGGGGTTGGAAACGTCGTATCGGGATTGGCCCAGCGCTGGATTCCGCTCGATACACCGTCGGTGGTAGTGACGACGTACGCAGTTGGAATGGCGGTGTTCACCATGATCATGGGCAACGCGTTCGCTGCGTTCCCGGTGATGACGGCGGGGATTGGGCTGCCACTCATAGTTCAGAAGTTCGGTGGCGATCCGACGATAATGGCGGCGATCGGAATGCTGTCGGGGTTTTGCGGAACTCTAATGACGCCGATGGCCGCCAACTTCAACATCGTGCCGACCGCATTGCTGGAGCTGCCCGACGAGAATGCAGTCATAAAAGTTCAGATTCCGACTGCGTTGATTCTACTCGGCGCAAATATTCTCCTAATGAATTTTCTGGTGTTTCGCCGGTGAGTGAGACGTCTTTCTCGCTCACCCCCGAGCTGGCCGGGAAGTTTGCGCGGCTCGCTCTGTCGCACGTGACGCGCGAGTTCCCCAACAAGCTCGACCACGTGATCAACGATGCCGCGGATGTCAGATCACCGCGTGAGCTGCACCCAATCTTCTTCGGCAGCTTCGATTGGCACTCTTGCGTACACGGCTATTGGTTGCTGGCGACAGTAAACCGTCTCTTTCCTGATCTGGACGAATCAAAGCAAACGGAGCGATTGTTCGATGCACAGCTGACACAATCCAATGTCCAGGCGGAACTCGATTATTTGCGACAGCCATTGCGGAACACCTTCGAGCGACCGTACGGGTGGGCGTGGCTGCTGATGTTGGCGGCAGAGCTGCGCCGCGCCGATAATGGAACGCGCAGTAACTGGTGGAAGACACTGCAGCCTCTGGCGGATGCGTTTGCGGATCGATTCAGGAGCTTTCTGCCGAAGGCGACTTACCCAACGCGCGTCGGTACTCACTTCAATAGCGCCTTTGCGATAACACTAGCGCTCGAATACGCGGACTCGGCGAGAGATCAACAGCTGAACGGACTGCTTCGCACGACCGCTCGCCGCTGGTTTGAATCCGACACGGATGTCCAGGCATGGGAACCGAGCGGTGACGATTTCCTGTCGCCTGCATTGATCGAAGCCGAATGCATGCGGCGTGTGCTGAACGCCAACGAATTCTCCGAGTGGCTCGACCGATTTCTGCCGCGCGTGGCGGAGCGTCAGCCGGCGAGCTTGTTCGCGCCTGCTACGGTGAGCGATCGCAGCGACGGCAAGATCGCGCATCTCGATGGACTGAATCTGAGTCGCGCCTGGTGCTGGAGAGCACTGGCTCGGTCGTGGCCGAGCACCGACAGGCGACGCTCGATCGCACTCGAAGCTGCGGATCTGCATCTAAACGCGAGCATGCCATACGTCGGCGGCGATTATATGGGGGAGCATTGGCTCGCGACTTTCGCGCTGCTGGCGTTGCTATGACCAGGAAGGCGGCGATAGTTGCTCTGTTCTTATCGATTCTCACGATCGCGGTCGCCTACGGATCGGCGTTCAGAAAAAGTGGCACGCCTGGATGGTCGCCATGGGTCGTGGCCATAGCCGTACCTATCGCGATCGTCGCGATCATGATCCTTGGTGCTGCTCGTGACGCTGGCGTCGGGCGCCTCAAGGTCCCATTCGCGTTCGTTGCGCTGAATCTCATTCTTGGTTTTGTAGCAGCGCTGGCGCTTCCTGCGACGGAAGGCGCTGCGAGCGGCCTGTTTCTCGGACTTCCTTTGCGTGCCGCCATCGTTATTTACGGCGTTGGCTTGCTGCCGATTTTCGTTTTGCCGGTGGCTTATGCACTGACGTTCGAGACCCAGACCCTGAGCGCCGCAGATGTGGAGCGGGTCCGACAGCTCGGACAAACCAACGGGGAACGAGCCGCTGGTGACACGGGCGCAGGCAGTCGGTCCTGATGCATACGGTCAACGCGTTGATCCAGTCCGCGCTGCCGAGCGTCGCACAACCGGCGGTGATTACAGTCGGGGTTCTTTACTTCATCGTGATCGTTGGCATCAGCGTGTGGGCAGCCCGGCGGACTCGCACCGCGAGCGATTTCTTCGTTGCTGGCAAGGGAATCGGCCTGGTCGCACTGACAGTCGCATCGGTGTCCGTATCTGTCTCGGGGTTCGCGTTCATCGGCGGACCTGGGTTCGTATACGCTGCCGGGCTCGGTGCGATGTACATCGTGTTGCCAGCGGCGGTGACCAACGTGATGGGTGCGTGGGTGTTGGCGAAGCGAATGCGTTTGCTGGGAGAGGCACGCGGGCTGATCACCATCCCCGATGCAATCGGCGCGCGTTATAACTCTCGCGCCGCGCAGGGAATCTCGGCGGTTGCGATCCTCGTCGGAATCATTGGTTACATGGCGACCAATGCTTTGGCGATGGGAGTCGTGATCAACTCCATCTTTGGGGTCGGGCTCGGCTGGGGAATCTGGATCGGTATGGGAGTGACGCTCGCCTACTCGGCGTCTGGTGGGATTCTCGCCGGCATCTACAACGATGTCTTTCAGGGTACGCTGATGGGCATGGCTTCGATCCTCGTGTTCCTGTTTGTGTTGAAGTTTGCGGGTGGGCTTGGCGCGATCAGCCACACGATTCTCCAACACGATCCCGGATTCTTTTCACCGTGGGGGAAGCTTACGCCACTTGCCGCGCTTTCTTTCTTTTTCGTTTTCTCGATGGGCTCGCTCGGGCAGCCGCAGGCAGTGCACAAGTACTACATGCTGCGCGATCCGCTGCAGCTCAAATGGTACCCTCTGCTCAAGACAGTGGGACTGGTGCTGGTGCTGCTGTTGTATTTCGGCGTTGGCATTGGGGTTAAAGCCTTCATTGCCGGCGGGAAGCTGCCGCCGCTGGGGAGTCCGGATCAGGCGACTCCGACTCTATTGTTGAATGTGACTCCGATCGTGCTGGCAGCGCTGGTTTTCTCGGGGATCGCAGCTGCCACGATGAGTGCGGCGAATTCGTTCATCAACATCGGTGCAGCGATTGTCACGCATGACCTGCCCATCGCATTTGGGCGTCGTGTGGCGAATGAGCTGTGGTGGGGCAGAGCGATCACAGTTCTCATTGCGATCGCCGCTGCCATCACTGCGCAACGGTCCGGAGCGATGGTGGCGTTCCTGGGGATTTTTGGTTGGGGACTTTTTGCGTCGACGTTAGTTCCAGCGTTAGCGGTGGGGTTGAATTGGCAGGGAGCAACAACCTCGGCCGCGATCTCATCGATCGCGACGGGGCTAATCGTGACCCTGGCGCTCGAGACCGCTTCCTATCTCAAGATGTTCACGTTCCCGGCAGGGGTGACTGCATCGGCAGTAGCGATGGTCGCGTCGTTTCTGGTGTTTTTCGTTGTTTCGTGGGCGAGCCGAAGCGATCGACAGCCGATTGCAGACGACGTGAAGCTGGTGATGGAGCTCTGATTACTCGGTAGCTGTTTTCTTCCCGGTCTTTGCAGCCATCACGCGCACGCTCTTGATGTTCACGAATTCGCGGATGCCAAACTCGCCCAGCTCGCGACCGAAGCCGGAGTTCTTCACTCCGCCGAATGGCAACCGCGTGTCCGACGCGACAAGCCCGTTGATGAAAAGGAGCCCTGACTGAATCTCTTCGATAAAATGGTCGCGTTCGCCATCGTCATGGGTCCACGCGGAAGCGCCGAGGCCGAAACTCGTGCCGTTCGCGATGCGAATCGCATCGTTGAGATAGTCCGCCCTAAATACTGAGGCCACCGGTCCGAAAAGCTCGTCACGGGCTGCGGGTGCGGTTTCCGGAATGTCGACCAGCACTGTCGGCTGATAGAAATAGCCGTCACCGTCAATCTTCTTCCCACCCGTGAGTACACGAGCTCCGGCTTTGACCGATGCCTGCACCTGCTGATCCAGCTCATCCCGAATGGCAGCGGTGGCAAGCGGGCCCAGTTCCGTAGACTCATTCATCGGATCGCCAACGCGAACTCGCGAGACCCGTCGCGTGAACTCATCGACGAAACGATCGTAGATGTCCTTGTGAACGATGAACCGTTTGGCGGCAATACAGGATTGTCCGTTGTTGATCATGCGCGCGGTGACGGCGGTCGAAACCGCCGCATCGAAATCAGCGCTTGGCATTACGATGAATGGGTCACTGCCGCCAAGCTCGACGACGGATTTCTTCAGATTCTTGCCGGCGGTAGCGGCTACGGCTCGACCGGCTCCTTCACTGCCGGTGAGGGTGACAGCAGCCGTGCGTCGATCAGCGATTATTCCCTCGACGGCGTTGGATCCCGTCAACAACGTTTGAAAGACTCCCTCGACGAAACCTGCGCGGCGGAAGAGATCTTCGATTGCGAGAGCGCACTGCGGTACGTTGGACGCATGCTTCAGTAGTCCGACATTGCCAGCCATCACCGCCGGTGCGGCAAAACGGAATACCTGCCAGAAGGGAAAATTCCACGGCATGATGGCGAGGACGGCTCCAAGCGGCTGAAAGGCTACCCAGCTTTTTCCTCCTTCCATGGTCACCGGTTGATCGGCGAGGAAGGTCTCGGCGTTGTCCGCGTAGTAATTGCATGCCGTCGCGCATTTCTCAGCCTCGGCGATCGCCGCCTTGATCGGCTTGCCCATTTCCAGGGTCATCAGGCGTCCGAGCTCGCGACAGTCCTTCTCGAGCAGCGCGGCAACTTTCCGCATGAGGGCCGCGCGATCGGCAAACGATGTACGGCGATGCTGCTCGAAGGCGCTGACCGCACGGTCGAGTGCCTTGTCGATTTGCGCCTGCGAGAACGGATCGAAGCTTTTGATCTTCTGGCCGTTGGCGGGGTTTATCGTCGCGATGCTCATGCTATGGAATACTATCTGGCGTGCCGCAAATCGCGCTTTGCTATTCTCAGTCGCGGTCGTTTGGGATCGCTGAGGTCCATGTCCCGCCAGGGCACTTCATACACTGAGTACAGCTTCCGAGCATGCAAGGCACGGGCGATTGGTCTAACGAGTGTCCAGGCCGACAATCGTTCGATCAATGCCGATGCGCCGATGAGATAGGATTCCACGACGCAGCTGTCTCCGCGACTGTCCGCGCGGAACTCCTGAATGCGACCGACTTTTTGTCCATCGGTGTCGTGCACCTGGGTGCCGACAAGAAGCTCGACGTGCACGTCCACGCTACTCTTCCTCCTCCGAGCCGCCACCAGGAATGCGCTCGATGATATTCCTGGCGACCCAGATCTCCCAATCGAGAGCGCCCGTTTCCTTCGCCTCCACGTCGAGTTTCACGTCTTTGCCGACGGTTACAACGCGTGACCACGGAATTTTTACCGCTTCGTTGCGCTTCGGGCCCCACGCTCGACGAAGCTTGCTCGAAAGGCGAGCGAAAGCAGGATGCACGCGCATCCAGAGTGTATCCCCACCAATGAGCACATGGGTGATGCGAGGCTGGCTGTTCTCGCCGACGTGCATTAGAAGACCGCTAACCCTTCCCATTTGGCAGTCCTCGCGGTCGATCAACTTCTTGTCCAGAACGTCGCGAACCAGGTCCATCTCAGCCTCCAATCAGCTGCAGCGGGATGGATATCAACGCGAGCACGAAGGAGATCACGATGACAATCGAAACGATGGAGTTACTGAGCCAGCCGTTGCGGTATTTCCCGAGGTAAATCGGATCATTCATGAGAAACAGGAATGGCACAATGGCGAGCGGAAGCGTCGCGCTGGTGAGGGCCATGGAGATCATCGTCACCTTGACGGGGTCGACGCCGAGCATCAGCGGAATGGCGGCGAGAAGGATGATGACGGTGTACACGAAAGCGAATCGCGAATCTTTCGACGGCTCCAGGTCTTCGCTCCAGTTCCAGCCAAACCCCTGTGCAAAGAAGTACGCGATCGCGAGGGAGAATTCGAGGGCGGCGCCGAAGCACGCGAACAACATCGAGAGCGCGAACAGGTAAAAGCCCCACTTCGGTAAGGCGGTAACCATGACGAGCGCGGCCTGCGGGAAAGTGTCGACCTGGATTCCCTTCGGCTGGAAAACGAGCGCGGCTGCGATAAGCACTGCCATTGCCAGAAATCCGCCGAAAAACATCCCGAATCCGGCGATGATGCGGTTCATGACGATGTACGAACGATCCCACTTCTCCTCGATGGCGCCCGATGAGTAGAAGTACATCAGGTAGGGAGAGATGGTGGCGCCGAGAATGCTGACGGTTAAGAAACCGTAACGCGCCTTGTCACTTTGTGGCATTGTCGGCAACAATCCTGATGCAACCCCCGACCAGTCTGGGTGGAGCTTGATCGCGGCGACGACGAACGAAATCGTGATCAGCCCGAGGAGCGAAGCCCCGTTCTCGATGAGGCTGAAGCTCCCTTTCCACATCAGAAGCCAGACGATGAACGAAACTGGCAGTGCCCACCACGGGAAGCCGATTCCAGTCAGGATCTGCAGCGCGAAGCCGATTCCACCGAGTTCTGCGACGAGAACCATAAACGCGACGATGGCTATTCCCACGAGGACAACGAAGAAGAACGGGAACCCGAATCGCTCGCGCATCGCGTCGACGATAGTGTGCCTGCTAACTGCAGCGAGTCGCCCCGACATCTCGATCAGGAAAATCAGGCAGATGGTGCCGAAGAAGATTGGCCAAAGGAGCTTGTAGCCAAACTGGGCTCCCGCCTGTACCGACGTCGTAACCGAGCCGATCTCGAGAAAGCCACCGACACTGGTGATGATGCCGAGGGTCAGCTGAAGGATCTTCTTCACTTGTCTTTCGCCTCAACGCTATCGGCGAATTGCTTTACGACCTTCTCGTCGGAGTAGAGTGAGTCGAGCATCGTGCGGAAGTCAGGTGAGGCCTTCTGCTCGACGAGCGTTTGCATGAGGCCAATGTGTGCGCTGCTGCGAGTCAGAGCGCTGTCGAGAGCAGCGCTATCGATGCCTGCAGGAAGTGATTTGAAAAGTCCGCTATTGATGTCGATGAGCGAATTGTGGGCGAGTTCCAGGGTATGGGCCGTGTACTTATCGGGCGTGGTATGCCGGAGCCACGCTTCGCCAACCATTCCGGCAGTGCCGATCCAGGAAATGATGGAATCCATCTGCTCGGACGCGCTCGGAGGCTTGCAGGCGAGCGCAGAAACAAGAAGGACCACGGCGAGCAGTTTGGCGGCCATACGATTTACATTGTTCTCCTATGATCTCGAACCAATTGGCGTCGCTCATCCTTTCACTTTTCGTGCTCGCCGGCTACGAAACTGCTTGCGGGCAATCGCAAGTAGGCTCAGCACAACCTCTTACCACCCCACCTCCGGTGTTGCGGGAGTTCCGTGGAGTTTGGGTCGCTTCCGTACAGAACATCGACTGGCCTTCGCAGCCCGGTCTGTCGACGCAGGAGCAAAAAGACGAGTTGCTGGGGATTCTCGATCGCGCGGTAGCATTGCGACTCAACGCGATCATTCTGCAGGTGCGTCCCGCGGCCGATGCTTTGTACGCATCGCCGTACGAGCCGTGGTCAGAGTATTTGACGGGCCGAATGGGTCAGGCGCCGAATCCGTGGTACGACCCACTCGAGTTCGCGGTGACCGAAGCGCACAAGCGAGGGCTGGAGCTGCATGCGTGGTTCAACCCGTACCGCGCGCGCCATCCATCGAGCAGATCTCGGCCTTCGGCGAATCACATCAGCGTCACGCATCCCGAGCTGGTGAAGAAATACGGCAGCATGCTGTGGATGGACCCGGGTGAGCCCGAAGTTCGCGATCAGACCGTCAGGGTGATTCTCGATGTCGTGCAGCGATATGACATCGATGGCGTTCACATCGACGACTACTTCTATCCGTACAAGGAGAAGGATCGCCGCGGACGGATAATCGAGTTCCCCGATGCGACGAGCTGGCGGAAGTATCGTCGTGCCGGAGGACAGCTATCCAAGGACGACTGGCGACGCGCCAACGTCGATAGTCTCGTGCACGAAGTTTACGTGCGGATCAAGGCGACGAAGCCATGGGTGAAGTTCGGCATCAGCCCTTTCGGATTGTGGCGGCCAGGTTATCCGCCCGGCGCTGACGGGTTTGACTCCTACGCGGAGATCTACGGCGATTCCCGCAAATGGATTTTGAACGGATGGGCGGACTACTTCACGCCGCAATTGTATTGGGCGATCGATCGACCGGGTCTCAGTTTCCCTGTTCTGTTGAAGTGGTGGGTCGAGCAGAATGCGAAGGGCCGCCACATCTGGCCGGGCAGCTATCTGGATCGGGTCAACGGAACCCCAACTGGTTGGCCGGCGCAGGAGATTCTCGACCAGATCGCGGCGACACGCGCACAGCAGGGCGCGACGGGCAACGTCTACTTCTCGATGCGGTCGTTCATGTTTCCGCAGGATGGAATCATGGACAAGCTCGTCGCCGGTCCATACGCATCGCGAGCACTCGTCCCCGCGTCAACGTTCATTGACAGCGTGCCCCCAGCGGCGCCGGTGGTGCGTGTCGGTCGCGACGCGGCGACGGGCGCCAGCACCGTCTCGATCGATCCACAGGGGACGGAACCCGCTTGGCAATGGTTGATCAGGACGCGGTACTCCACCGACTGGAGAGTAGATGTCTATCCGGGGACGCAACGGTTCTTCATGATCCCGCGCCCGAGTAGCGGCAACCTCGCAGACGAGATCGCGGTTTCGGCGATCGATCGAGTCGGAAACGAAAGCCAGGCTGTTTTGAAAAGTCTGACTGATTCAACCAGCAAGTGAAGACTACCAGCTAAGCGGCAAGCTGGTAGTCTTCTTTTCTTCAGTTACCGGACCGTGATCTCCTGCACCATTCCATGTGCAAGGTGCGGCTTGCCATCCTTCACGTCGGGCAGGAAGCAGAGCAGACCATATTTGCCGGGTGTGAAGTCGGCGGTGAAATACTCGGTCATTCCCGGCTCCATGCCGGCGACCCCGCCCATTGCTTTACCGGGCGGCGGGCCTTCAGGCTTGCCGAGCCAATCGAGAACTTCCTTCACCGTCTTACCCGGAGCGAGCTGCACCAACTGAACTTCGTGGTGCTGCTTGCCGGCGTTTCTGACGCGAATCGTCCGCGAGCCCGCGCGAATGGGCGCCGACAGTTTGAAGTTGTAATCGTACAGCGTCATAGTCATGCTGGCCGTCGGGCTCGAGACTGGCTTCTTTGGTGGAACCACCTGCAGCGCGCGCACCATCCCCTTTGCGAAATGTGGCGGACCACCGATGTCCAC
>Ga0075434_100001113_pt1 | contig 22057 bp, 20 predicted proteins | sample RhiMethybrSRZTD3_FD_75298 | JGI IMG/M metagenome (GOLD analysis project Ga0075434, IMG submission 75298) | Populus rhizosphere microbial communities from Tennessee, USA - Rhizosphere MetaG P. TD hybrid SRZTD3 | ecosystem: Host-associated > Plants > Roots > Rhizosphere > Soil | place: USA... | reverse complement strand
CGTAGGGGGCTGTTACGTAAGGAAAAGACGTACGCCTTTTCCATACGTTTCAGCCCTCTACGCTTTTTTCCTTACGTCTTCTTTTCTTTTCCGGATCTAACCATGAGAACCGGCACCATACTTATGTGCCTGACTTCACTCGCCACACTGCCCCGCACCACGTCGTTCAAGCCCCGGTGGCCGTGCGTCGCCATGGCGATGAGGTCGCAGTCCTCGCGTACGGCGGCATCGGCGATTTCGCGCGCCGGTTCCCCCGCCGCCAGGACGGCTTCGCAGTCGAGGCCGTCGGCCTCGAGCGCGCTGGACACGCGCTCCAGGTAATCGCGGTCGTCCCGCATCTCCTCGGATTCCCGCAAGTCGAGCTGGTTGATGTTGCGCGCCACCCACCCGTCGGCGACGTGGATCAACACGAGCGACCCCCCGCACGCCTGCGCCAGCGGACGGATGTATTCGAGAATCGTATCGTCGGTCGGAGTGTGCTCGAGCGGCACGAGAATCCGTTTGAACATCAGGCCAGCCAGCCCACGAAGGTGCGCACCAACAGGTACACGTTCAGAGCCGCGATCACGAAGGCCACGGTGTAGGCCAGTGCTTTGAGCCAGCGTGGATTCGTGAAGGCGCCCATCTTGGCCCGCTCGGAGGTGAACCGTACCAGCGGAAACACCGCGAAAGAGAGCTGCAGGCTCAGAATGACCTGGCTGAGAATGAGGAGCTGAGCCGTGCCGTGTGCACCGAAAAAGATAGCCGTGAGGGCAGCGGGGACAATCGCGATGAGACGCGTAATCAGCCGCCGCAGCCAGGGCCGGATGCGAATATTGAGGAACCCCTCCATGACGATCTGGCCGGCCAGCGTGCCGGTGATCGTCGAGTTCTGTCCCGAAGCCAGCAGGGCCAGGGCGAACACCGCGCTCGCCCCCACTACTCCCAACAGGGGAGTCAGGAGCTCGTAGGCCTGCTGGATCTCGGCGACCTCAGTGTTCCCGGACCGGTGAAACGTGGCCGCCGCGACGATCAGGATCGCCGCGTTGATGAACAACGCGAACGACAGCGCGATCGTCGAATCAACGAACGCGTACCGGACCGCCGTCCGCTTTCCATCCGGGGTTTCGTCGTACGCCCGCGTCTGCACTATAGAGGAATGCAAATAGAGATTGTGCGGCATGACGGTGGCGCCCAGGATGCCGATCGCGATGTACAGCTGGTCGGGATCCGCCAGAATCGAGGCTCTCGGCACGAATCCGGAGGCAATGCCCCCGGCATCGGGCCGCGAAATGAAGATCTCGAACAGGAAGCACAGCGCGACCGTGGCGATGAGGGTGATCACCAGCACTTCCAGCATGCGGAAGCCCTTGTTCTGCAGGTACAGCACCAGCAGGACGTCCAGGGACGTGATCGCGATGCCCCAGGGCAGCGGGATGCCGAACAACAGGTTCAGGCCGATCGCCGAGCCGATGACTTCCGCCAGGTCGCATGCGGCGATCGCGATCTCGCACAACACCCACAATCCGAAGGTGACGGGACGGGAGTAATGATCGCGGCACGCCTGGGCCAGGTCGCGCCCGGTGACGATGCCGAGTTTGGCGGCAAGGCCCTGGAGCAGGATCGCCATCAGGTTGGACAACAGGACGACGCTGAGCAGGGTGTAGCCGAACTTCGAGCCGCCCGCCAGATCGGTCGCCCAGTTTCCCGGGTCCATGTACCCGACTGCCACGAGATACCCGGGGCCCGCGAACGCCAGGGCTTTCCGCCACCAGGTCGTCTGGTTGACAGGGATAGTGCGGTAGACTTCCGCGAGGCTCGGCGTCAGGCGCGCGTAGCGCCAGCCTGTCTCGGGTTCTATCGGGGTGGTCGCCATCAAAAGTAGGTCGCCAGGCCGAACTGGAACCCGGCTCGATGGACGGTCGCGTTGCCCTGCAAGTCGCGAATCCACTCGCGCCGGTAGTTCGCTTTCAGCACCGTGCCGGCGGCGGGGTGGAAGGTGACCCCGGTGACGACCGCGGTGACCTCGTCGCCAATCGACGCTCCGGTGCTCGAGAACGTGCCACGATTGTAGTCCACGCGTTCGAGCCTGAGCACCCCGTTCACGACTGCCCCGGTGAGCGCGCGGATCCGCGGCCGCCACACCGGGACCACCGCATCGATGTGGAACCCCCACTGCCGATTCCCGAACACCTCGCGCAGGTCGTTCGGGACTTCGATCCAGGCGAACGCCATCTCGCCACGGACGCTGGCCGAGCCGACCTCGGTGGTGAGGTCGATGGCCGCCAGGTGGACGTCGCGTCGCTCGTCGACCTGCACGCCCTCCGACCGATATGTGTTGTATGGACCGCCGTAATAGGACAGGCCGAGCTCGCCAAGGGTGCTGCGGCGGAACCCGAGCCGGCCCGAGATGCTGGGGCGCCCGTTGTTGTCCTCCGCCACCAGTGCTTCGCCTTTTCCGCTCGCGAGCCGCGTGCGGCCGTGCTCGTTGAGCACGATCCCCTCGCCCAGACCGTTCGTGAGGTACACGTCGTAGGTGATAGTGAAGGCGCGCGGGAACAACCTGCCGTGAGCGCCAAAGCCGACTTCCGACAGCGTCGCCGGGATGATCTCGGTGGAAACCAGGGGCCGCTCGATGACATCCCAGCGTGGTGAGTCGTGGTTGACGTTGAATGCCCCGACGGGCGGGAGCAGCACCCCACCCCGTAATACGAAGGATGGGTTCACCTGAAAGTCGAGCAGCGCCGTCTCGAGTTTGATCTCTTCCGTGCCGTGCTCAAACTCGAGCTCGGAGATAATGCGGATGCGCGGACCGATGGACGAAAAGAGGAAGACATTGAACCGCCGGAGCTCGGTCGAGAAGCCTTCCGAGATCCCGTCCTCACGAAAGTAGTTCGTGTTGCCTTCGAGATACCCACCGATGGCGGTGCGGCCCACCGCCGCGAGAAACGGTCGATTGTAGAGGCCGCCCTGGACGGGCAGGCTGTCGATCCGGCCCCGGATGCGCCGCGGCGTGGAATCCGGCTCCTGGGCGGCGAGCGTGGCTGACGCGAATACGAAGCACACGATGCCCGGCACTCGCCGCTTCATGGCCGAGCCGCCTCGGAATCGGCGCTTGCCAGGGAGATGTAGATCTGGTCATCCTGGGTTTCGACCGGAAACCGAATCAGGGGATATTGTGTCGGGCCCTTCAGGATGGCGCCTGCGTTGTCGTATTCGCTGCCGTGACAGGGGCACACGAGATGGCCGGCTGTGGGCTCGACCTGACAGCCTCGATGCATGCAGCGGGTCAGCACCGCGGTGAACGAGCCGTCCTCGTGCCGGTACAGGTAGATCGGCATCGGCAGATTCGGGGCGTCCACCAGTGCGAATGGCCCCGTGCCGAAATCGGCCAGGCTGACCACTAACCGGCCGCCTTCGAGACTCCCACCCGCGTAATAGAACGGCGCACAAGCCGCCGATACGAGCGGCAGCGCTCCCAGCACGCCTCCCGAGACCTGGCAGACGAACTCACGGCGCGAAACCATCAGAGCGACTCCAGATAGCGAAGCAGGCGCTCTTGTTCCGCCGCACTGAGCGCGTTGAAACCGGTGCGACTGGCCGCGGCTTCGCCCCCGTGGAGCCCAATCGCCTCGCGCAGACTCTTGGCGCGTCCGTCATGCAGGAGGTGCATGGCTCCGCCCTGCGATGCGTGCGCGAGGCCGATTCCCCAGAGCGGCGGCGTCCGCCACTCCGATGTGAGCGCGACCCCTTCGGTATAGCCGTCGTCGAGCTCCGGCCCCATGTCGTGGAGCAGGAGATCGGTATAGGGATGGAACTCCACCTGATTCAGGGGCAAGATCGGCGAGGCACCGGTGCGCAACGTCGGCAGGTGGCAGCGCGCACACCCGACCTGCGCGAACAGTGCCTCGCCGGCCTGGACGTCCGGGCCGTCGCGCCGCGGTGGCGGTCGCAGCGTTTTGAGGTAGAAAACCACGGCGCTGACCGTGCTGGAAGAGACCTCCGGGTCCGGCACCTCGTCGCTCGCGAAATTGCCGACCTGGCGGTTGAACAGGTCGGTCAGGATCAAATCGCTCGTCAACCCCATGTCCTCGTGATACGCCGAGACGGTCTGATGCAGGAGATTGACGCTCACACCCTTCTTCCCGAACCGCCCGATGTATTTGCCGGCGATGGGCACCCCACGCGTGGGGGTGCCGTCGTCGAACAGTGCCTCGAACGACGTCACTTGCACCAGAAGATCGTTCTCGTCGAGCAACTGAACGCGGCCGGAGATTCCGTCACCGTCCGCGTCATTGCTGTCCGCCAACCGCAACAGCGTCGTGTCATCCACTGCCTCCAACAACCCCAGGCCGGTGACCGCCGGGGCGTTGAAGACCGCGACTCCGGTTGTGCCGTTGGGGACGACTTCCGCGATGAAGCCCTGCACCGCGCGGTTTTGGACTTGAGGGCCACCGAACGCGCGCATCGGATCGAACCCGGCGGCGCCCATGCGGCCAAATCGGGTGAGGTTGAAAACCGGATGGCCCTTGCCATCGCCGACATGACACGACGCACAGGCGGTGGCGACGAACAACGGCCCCGCCCCCTCTCCTGGGCTGAAGACCCGGCTGAACTCTCTGTCTCCCCTCGCGTGCGCCGCGATCTGCGCGCGGCTCAGCCCCTCGATTGGCCCTTCGAGGATGGCCTCGCGGCTGGGACCGCCGGGGAGCAGTCGGTCGCACGCTACCAGCGCGAAGCCCAGGAAAAGACCTCCGACCGAGAAGCGCCATTTCATGCGGACGTCTCCCGGCACCAGAGCACCTGGGCCAGTTCGCGGCCGATGATCCGAGCCGTGCCGGAGGCGTCGAGATAGACCGTCGTGGGGCCGTTGAAAGGCTGGCGATCAGTGATCGTCACCCGTACGCCGGGCATTAGCCCCTGCTCGGCGAAATAGCGCAGCCGAGCGGCGTCCTGCGTGCCCACCTGTCGCAGCTCGAGGTCGGCACCGATTGGCGCGTCGGCGAGGGAAACCAGCTCGGTTTCCTCGATGTCGCCCGTGGCCGTGGGGATCGGATCCCCGTGAGGATCGTACCGCGGGTCGCCCAACGACGCGGCCATCCGCTCGATCAGGTCGTCGGAAACGGCATGCTCCAACCGCTCGGCCTCGTTGTGCACGCTGTCCCAGTCGTAGCTGAGATTGCGTGTGAGGTAGAGCTCGAGCACGCGATGGCGGCGGATCATCTTGAGCGCCGCCCGCCGGCCCTGGGAGGTCAGCTGGACGCCGCGATACGGGACATGCTCGATCAACCCCATCTCGGAGAGGCGTTTCACCATGCCGCTGACCGAGGGAGCGGAGAGCGACAGGATCGCCGCGATGTCGCTCGTAGTCGCAAATCCCCCCTGAGATGACAGGCGATAAATGGCCTTGAGGTAGTCCTCGACAGACCGGGTAAGTGATGGCTCTTGCGCTGTCATGCCACTCGGCATATTGCCTCTTAACTCAATGTCCAAACTGGACATTAGCATACACTAATATGACTATGCAGTCAAGCTAATATGACGATTAGTTGGAGCTATTGCAGGGCACAGAAGGCGGACCACTGGCACACCAGGCCGGACGTTCTGCGCAAGGATTGTTGACGCTTGCTACGCCGTATAACCGATCAGCTCGAGAAACGGCGTCAGGATGCGCTCGGTCATGCCCCAGATGACCTCGTCACCCAGGTCGTAGGCCGGAAAGACTTGCTCGACACCGCGTACCCGCAATGTCACGTCGCGCCGCACGCCGGGCGTCACCAACCGCTCGAGCGGCACCCAGAAGGCGTGTTCCACTTCATCACTGGGCACGATCGCGGGCTCATCAGCCAGCGCGAACACGAACGGACGGACGACAACCGGTGGGAGAGTCGGGATTCGGGGATACAGGTCGTCCAGCGTGCCAAGCTGCTCGGCGTTTGCGAGATCGATCCCGGTTTCCTCGCGCGTCTCCCGCACAGCGGTGACGAATAGATCGGCATCTTCCGGCTCGTGGCGACCGCCGGGCAGCGCCACCTGTCGCGACCAGGGATCGCCCGCTCGTTCGGCGCGCTTGATGAAAAGGGTTTCGAGACCCCCGCCCTTCGAGCGCCCGAGCAGCATCAGGGCGACCGCCGCGGGTTTGGCTTCCGGTGCCTCGACCTGGTGCGGAGCGTACTGAGCGAGCGCCGCTCGCACGCGCGCGATGGTCATGACAGCAGGGTTCGACCGAACCAGGCCACGGTGGCCTCGGTCAGCCGGTCGAACGCCTTGGTGCTTCCATTCCATGGATGTTTGACTCCAAACGTATGACCGGTGTCTTCCAGGACAAGCGGCTCTGCCCGCGGATTTGCCGCTTGCAGTGATCGCGCGTCGTCGACCGGCACTGATTCGTCCGCGGCGCCATGCGCGATGAGCCACGGCACGCGAACCTCCGTCGCTGCGCGACCGATATCGAGTGCCTCTCTGTTTCGCTCCAGGTCTTCCAGAATGTCGGTGTAGAGTGGCAGGATCTCCGCCGTCCGCTGGTTGACCACATCGAGCGTCCCGGTTCGGCGCCACTCCGGTATGTTTTCCGGTCGCCACAGCCGTCCAAAGCGCGCCGTGGCCGACCAGGAGACCAGGGCACGAATTCGCTGGTCACGCGCGGTGTGCAGGATGGCTACCGCGCCCCCCAGGCTGTGGCCCAGCAGGCCCACGGCGCCCGGCCTGAGCCCGATGGTGCCATCCGAAACGGCATCGACGACGATCGCCAGATCCTTCATCTGCCCCGTGTAGGTGGCATGCCCGAATCGTTCCCGCTCGGTGAACCGCTCGCCGTCCTCGCCGATGCCTGAACCCGAGAAATTGAACGAGACCGCCGAGAATCCGGCGCGAGCCAGGTGCTCCGCGATCACCGGAAAAAAGCCCCAATCCTTGAATCCCTTGAACCCGTGGCAAATCACGACGGCTGCCCGATCCTCACCCGCCGTCCGGATGTCGCCCCAGAGCGGGCCGTCATCGGAGCCGGTCAACCGGAACGCGCGCCGTCGGGGGGTGGCCACGGCATCGAATCTAGCGCCGCCCGATCGGGCGGCGGGCACGCTTTGCGCGCCGCCCGCCGCCGCGATGCAAAGGGTGGGATTAGTGCCGGAAGTAAACCTTCAGCTGGGGAACGCTGTCGACGGCGCAGCACGACATCTCGGCGTCGCCGAATTGCACATAGTCGTTGGTTCCGTCGTTGTTGCCGTCGATCGTGGAGAACCGCAGCCGGAACTGGGTTCGCGTGCGGGCCGCTGTGAGATCCGCCTGAACCGAGCTCGAGACCACCAGGGATTTGTATCCGCGGATGGTGTCGGTAGCGATCACCCCGATGTTGCTCTGCAACGCCCCAGCGTAATAGTCGCTGCCTTCGAAGGTCGCGCCGTAGTCGACGTGATCGACGATGACATTACCGAGCTCGGTGAATGGAGTGGTGGTGTGGGCGGCGAGGAACAGGCGCAGGCGAGCGGAGTCCAGCACCGCCCCGGCCGGAAAGGCTGTGATGTCGAAACTGTAGAGGGTGCGATACGTCTTTCCCGGCGCGACTGCATCGAAATCCCCCACCAACGGCCCGCCCGCCGCTGCGCTCCCGGTGGAATCGCTGATCACGAAGCCGTCGAGCGCCGCGGTCGATACGATGACGAGGCTGTCGGCCGTGAGATTGCTTGCGGTATTGTCGTCGCCACAGCCGACGGTCATGCCGACTCCGGCGATGCTACAGACTGCAACAAGCGCCATTGTTCGTGCATTCATGTCGCCTCCTCGGGGATTGCCCGCGCGCACTGCTACACCCAATGACGCTCGCCGGATCACCCGTGATCACCCTCACGCCGGTTTGGGTCGACGTGTATGATGTGCGTCCATGCGCAACAACTTGTGGATGGGGCTCGGACTCGGCGCCGGTCTTGCGCTCGGTCTGGTCGCCGCGGCGACGCAAAACGTTTCACTTCTCGCCGTGGCCCAGGCGTTGAGTCCCGTCGGTACGCTGTTCCTCAACCTGATCTCGATGTGCGCGCTGCCCCTGGTGGTCGGCGCCGTGTTCACCGGTGTCGCGGGTCTCGGGGACCTGAGACAGGTCGGACGACTCGGGATCAAGACCCTGGGATTCTTCTGGGGCACGGCCATCGCCGCGATCGCGATCGGTTTCGTCATGGCCGCGCTGATCCTGCCGTTGGCGCCGATCGCCCCTGAGCAGCAGGCGATGCTGCGCGACATGGCCGGCGCCGACACGACCATGGCGCATCGCGCCGCCGAGCTGCCGAGCGGTCTCTCGTTCCTGGTCGACCTCGTCCCCCGCAACCCGATCCGGGCCGCGGCCGACTTCAACCTGTTGCCGCTCGTCTTCTTCATCGTGGCTCTCGGCCTGGCCGCCGCAACATTGTCCGAGGAGAAGCGACGCCCCCTCGTCGAGCTCGCCGACGCGCTCACGCAGGCCATGATTCGCATCGTGCACTGGGTGCTGGCGCTCGCGCCGATTGGGATCTTCGCGCTGGTCAGCTCGACGGCGGCGCGCTTCGGCTGGCCGCTCGTGCGGGCGATGCTGGTCTTCCTGGTCGCATTGGTTTTGGGTTTCGCCGTGTTGATCGCGGGCGTGCTGGTACCGCTCGCACTTCTGGTGGGGCGCCATCGACCGTTCGCATTTCTGCGATCCGTCCTGCCTTCCTGGGCGATGGGGTTCTCGACCACGTCCTCGATCGCCAGCCTGCCGGTGATGCTGGACGGCGCCGAGCGACTGCGGCTGCCGCGTCGCATTTCCGGATTCATTTTGCCGCTCGCCGCCAGCATCAACCGGCCGGGTGGGGCGCTGTACCAGACGCTCGCGGTGTGTTTCGTCGCGGGGTTGTACGGGACGCCGCTGGGCGCGGCCGCCAGGGTCGAAGCGGCGGTGGCCGTGTTCCTTGCCTCGCTGACGATCCCGAGCGTTCCATCGGCATCCGTCATCAGCCTCGCCCCGGCCTTCCTGCAGATCGGCTTGCCGCTCAGCGGCATGAGTCTATTGCTCGGCCTCGACCGCGTGCCGGACATGTTCCGCACCATGACCAACGTGGTGGGCCACGTCACCGCCGCGGCAACCATCTCCGGCCCGGAGCGCGAACCCGCGCCATGATCTCGTGGCTCCTGGCGCTGCCCTGGATCGGCGTCCTGCTGCTGGTGCTGCGCCGCTACGCGGCGCGCGGCCCGCGATTATGGGAGTACGGGCCGCGCCCCAGCGGACCACGCCTGTCGGTGATCATCCCCGCCCGCAATGAAGCCCTCAACATCGAGCGCTGCGTGCGGTCGATCCTGGCCGCCGGCTACGAGCCGCTCGAGATCATCGTCGCCGACGACCGCTCGACCGACGGAACGGCCGGTCTCGCGGAATGGCTCGCGGCCTCTCCCGAAGCCAGGGGCCGCGTCCGCGTGCTCCGCGGCACCGAGCCTCCGGCGGGGTGGTTCGGGAAGCAGTGGGCGATCCACCAGGGATACGGCGTGGCCACGGGTGAGCTGTTGCTCTTCGCCGACGCCGATACCAGACACGAGCCCGAGCTTATCCCGCGGGCTGTTGCCGTGATGCGGACCGAGCACGTGGATCTCGTATCGGTGTTGCCGCGGCAGGAAATGGAGTCGTTCTGGGAACGGCTGGTGCAGCCGCACGTCTTTTTCGCTTTGCAGGCGCGGGTTGGCGACTTGCGTCAGGTGAACCGCACGCGCACCGAATGGAACGCCATCGCCAACGGCCAGTTCATTCTCACCAACCGGCTGGCGTACGAAGCGATCGGCACGCACGCGGCGGTCAAGCACACGGTGGCCGACGACATGATGCTGGCACAGGCCTATGTGCGTGCCGGCCGCGACATTTTCCTCGTCCACGCCGAGGAATTCATGACCACCCGCATGTACCGCTCGCTGGGCGAGATCATCGACGGGTGGTCGAAGAACCTGGCCCTCGGCGCCCCGATGATGGTCCCGCCGATTCCGTTGCTTCGCCGGCTGCTGCCCTACCTGATGTGGCTGCCGGTGCTGGTGTGGATCGGCCCTCCGGTGGCCTGGGTGGTATGGCGGTGGACCTGGCTGCTGCTGGCGATCGTCGCCTCGGTCGCCATCTGGGTCGAGGTGTACCGGCGCGAGCGGGCGCCCGTCTGGTACGCGCTCCTGTATCCGCTGAGCGCCGGCATCGTCGCGTATATCATGATGCGGTCAGCGTGGCGCGGCGGGCGAAAAGTTGAATGGCGAGGTCGCGTTTACCGGGCCTGAGTACACCCCAACCTGGGAAGCCGGCGACGGGTGAGCGCGTAGGTGTCGAGCCGGTAGGCGGTTAGGCCGGCGTACTATGCAGTCTGCAACCTTCGGCGCTTCTTTATCTATCCAATGACCTGAACCCGGCTCACCGGTGCGGAGTGTCGACCCTGACCACTGATGCAATCACGGCGGCGATGGACGCGGAAGCAGCAGACGTAGCCCTCGCCCAGAGCGGTGACGGCAGCGCCTTCGAGCGGCTGTATCGCACGCACGTCCCCCGCGTCCACGGCCTGGTGCGTCGCATGCTGGACCCTGGCCACGCCGACGACATCACACAGGATGTGTTCGTGCGAGCGTGGGAGAAGCTGCACACGTTCCGCGGCGAGGCGGCGTTCGGCACGTGGCTGCATCGGCTGGCCGTGAACGTGATCCTGGCCCGACGCAAGACCCTGGGCGGTGAGCGGCGCCGCTTTCACGAAGACGGAGAGATCCTCGAGTCCGTGTCGGGTCGTGCCGCGGCGCCGGAGCACGGCGTGGACTTCGAAGCAGCGATCAACCGGTTGCCGGATGGAGCCCGCCAGGTGTTCCTGCTGCATGATGTTCAGGGGTTCCGTCACGAGGAGATCGCCCAGATGCTGGGAATCGTTCCCGGCACCTCGAAGTCGCAGCTGCATCACGCGCGAATGGCGTTACGAAAATACCTGGATCGTTAGCACGAGTAGGAGCGCGGTATGAACGATCAATGGACTGACCGACTGTCGGAGTATCTGGACGACGAGCTGGATCAACCCCAGCGCGCCGCTCTCGAGGCGCACCTCGCCGGCTGCGAGGTCTGTACGCAGACGCTGGCCGAGCTGCGGCGCGTCGTCGGGCGCGCTCAGGGGCTCGATGATCGGCCCCCGGCGACCGACTTGTGGCCCGGCATCGCGACCCGCATCGGCGTCTCGACCGACGACCTGGCGCGGCGCCGCGTGCGGCGGATCAGCTTCACGGTCCCGCAGCTCATCGCGGCGAGCATCGTGCTGGTGGCGGCCTCCGCCGGCGTGGTCTGGATGCTGTCGCGGCAGGAGCCTGTTTCCGCTCCCGTCACGAGCGTACCGTCATCGCAGGCTCGGCCGGTCAAGTGGGTCGCCAGGGCGGATTCGAGCGGCGACCATGCGGTCGAGGAGCTGCGTCTGGCGCTGCAGGAGGGCCAACGCGCCGGGCGCCTCAGTCCGATTACCGTGCGGAAGATCGAGCACAGCCTCGCCGTGATCGACTCGGCGATCGCGGAAGCCCGGCGCGCGCTCGAGGTCGATCCCAACAGCGATTATCTCAACAGTCACCTGGCCGACACCATGCGGCTCAAAATGCAGTTCTTGCGGGAAGCGAATCGCATCGCGACCGCGCAGACCTAGAGAGGGGAAGCAATGTTGTATTTCCTGGTCGCCGTCGCGGCCCTGACCCAGCAGGATACGGACACCTCGTTCGCCGTCCGGCAGGGGCAGCGCCTCGAAGTCAACGATTTCGGCGGCCAAGTCGTGATCAAGGCCTGGCGGCAGAATTCCATTCGCATCCGGGCCAGCCACGGCAGCCGGGATTACATCCGGGTCTCGAACGTGGGCTCGACCATCAGTATCGGCGCCTCGTCCCGTCACGGTCCCGCGATGGTCGATTACGAGCTTCTGGTACCGGCGTGGCTGCCGCTGACGGTCTCGGGTTCGCCCTCCGCCGAGGTGAACATCGAAGGGACCGACGCCGAGGTCAGCGTTGAAACCGTCGAGGGGTCGATCCGCGTCGTGGGAGGCAAGGGAAACGTCTCGCTGCACACGGTCGAGGGCTCGGTGGAGCTGGAAGGCGCGTCGGGGCACATCGAGCTGAACAGCGTGGACGGCAGCATTGACGTGCGGGACGTTTCCGGCGAAATCACGGCTGAATCGGTGGACGGATCGATCACTCTACTCGACATCGAATCTGCCGATGTGGATGCCAGCTCGGTGGACGGGAGTATCGAGTACGACGGCACCATCAAGGACGGCGGCCGCTATCGCTTTCAGTCACATGACGGCAGTGTGTCCGTCTCGGTGCCCGAGCGCGCCAATGTCACCGTGTACGTCGCCACCTTCAGCGGCGATTTCGACTCCTGTTTTCCCGTGACCCTCAAAGACAAGACGAAGCACCGGTTCTCCTTTACGCTCGGCACCGGGACCGCCCGGCTCGAGCTCGAGTCGTTCGACGGCAGCATCAACCTGTGCCGTCCCGGGCAGATCCACCAACGAGAGGATTAGCGATCATGCGACCGACAACGAGTCTAGCGGCGACGCTCTTCGTCGCCCTGGTGTGCGCCGTCCCCGCGTCGGCGCAGGAGTTCCACTGGACCGGACGTCTCGCGGCCGGAAAGCGGCTCGAGATCAGAGGGACAAACGGCAGCATCCGGGCCATGCCCACAACCGGCGATCAAATCGACGTCACGGCCCGCAAATCGGCGCGCCGCTCCAATCCGGATGAAGTGGAGATCAAGGTCGTGCCGTTCGAGGACGGTGTCGTCATCTGCGCGCTGTACCCGACGCCGCGGCGGGCTCGGCATGAGAACAGCTGCGAACCGGGCGATGGCGGACACTCTGAGACCGACAACAACGACGTCGAGGTGGACTTCACGATCAAGCTGCCTGCCGGTATCGCGTTCGACGGGAGCACCGTCAACGGTGACGTGGACGCCGATGGCCTCGGTGCCGATGCCTGGGCCAGCACGGTGAACGGCAGCGTGAACGTCTCGGCGGCGGGGCACGTCGAAGCAAGCACGGTCAATGGCTCGATTCGGGCCAGTATGGGACGGGCTGATTGGACGGGCGACGCGTCCTTTACCACCGTCAACGGAGGGATCACCCTGACCCTCCCTGCGGGCGTCAGCACCGAGGTTCGGGCCTCGACGGTGAACGGCGATCTGGAGACCGATTTCCCGCTGACGGTGGTAGGCAAATGGGGTCCCCGGCGCATGCGCGGGACCATCGGTGGCGGCGGCAGCCGCACGCTCGAGCTCACGACGGTGAACGGCAACATCCAGATCAGAAAAGCGACGTAAAGCAGTCCAGACTGGGAAGCACCGAGCAGGGAGCACGGAGCGGTTTGCTCTGTACTCCCTGCTCTGTCTTTTCTGATCCTTCCCGCAGCAATCCGGTACCGGTCTTTCCTCGCTTCGGTTCAATGTTTCGGCCCTTCGAACCGAGGGGCCCGTGGTGCTTCGGGAGCTTCTCACCCGCACCGAGCAGATCTCTGATCTCCGCGACCTGTTTCGCGCGCTCGGCTACCAAGCGGCGTGGGAGACCGTCCCACCCGGGCCCTGGCTCGGCTCGACCGAAGCCGTAGCCGCGGGCATTACCGCCGCCGCCCTCGTCGCCCGGCACGACGCGTTCCGGGTGATCGCCCTGGCCTCTCCCGAGCCGGACGTGGCCGCCCGCCTTGCCGCACGGCGACTCGCCGCGGGGGCCGACCGCGGCCTGATCTGCGGCATCGGTGGCGCTCCACGCCGTCTCGTACTCGCCGCCTGGCGCGCCACTCGGTCCGGCACGCTCGGGATTCGAGCCGTTCCCATTTCGCTCGAGCGGCCCAGCGCAGCCGCCCTCGCCACACTGGAACGGCTTTCACCGGAGCCCGGCGAATCCGTGCTGGCCCTGGCGCTCCGGACCGGTGACGTCCTGGCCAGCGAGGCGGTGACGGTCCGGTTCTTCAGGGCGTTCCGCTCCACGCTGGAACGGTTCACGGATGCGTTGCACAGTCCCGTTTCCCGCGGCGACCGGCACGCCCTCTCGCTCACCGCGCTCACCCGGGTGCTATTTCTCTACTTCGTCCAGGAGCAGGGGTGGCTGGACGGCGACCGGCGCTATTTGCCGCGGCTGCTCGACCGTGCCATCACGCGCGGCCGCCATTTCCATCGGGCCGCGCTCCAACCATTGTGTTTTGGCGCGCTGAACCGGCCCATGGCACAACGCACGGCGGCGGTGCGGGCGCTGGGACGGCTGCCGTTTCTCAACGGCGGGCTGTTCGAGCCGACACCGCTGGAGCGCCGCATCGGGCCGGCGTTGTGGGGCAACGCGATCTGGCGCGACGCGTTCGACGAAGTGTTCGAGCGATTTCACTTCACCGTGCGCGAGAGCGACTCCGAATCGCGCGTCGCACCCGACATGCTCGGCCGCGTCTTCGAAGGCGTCATGGAACCCGGTGAACGGCGCACCAGCGGCAGCTACTACACGCCGACCGCGCTGGTGCGCGACCTGGTGCGTGCCGCGCTCGCGGCCGTCCTGACTCACCGCCTGGGACTGGCGCGGACGACGGCCGAGCGATGGGTGTATGGAGGCGAGCCACCACCCGACCCGCCGGCCGTGAGCCGATTGCGGCTGCTGGATCCCGCGGCGGGTTCCGGAGCATTTCTGCTCGGCGCGCTGGAGGAGCTGGCGCGTCTTCGAGTGGCGGCCGGAGAGGTCGACACCGCGGCCTTGAGACGCGACATCATCGCCCACTCGTTGTTCGGCGTGGATTTATCGCCGACTGCTGTGCGGTTGGCCGAGCTGAGGCTTTGGCTCGCGCTGGCCTCCCATGACGTAGTTTCGAGCCCCGAGGCGGTCTCTCCGCTTCCCAACCTCGATGGCCATCTGCGCCACGGTGATGCCCTCCTCGATCCGTACACCGTCGCCATGTGCCTCGGTGGAACCACCATTGCACCACTCCGGACAGTGACGGAGCGACTCACGTCTCGTCGCCAGGCGGTATTCGCCGTGAGCGGGCCCGCCAAACGGGAAGCCTCCCGCGCGCTGGCCAGCGCGGAATCCGATCTTGCCCAGACACTGCACGAGCGGGCGCTGCACGCGCTGGAGCAGCGGATCCGGGAAATCGTGTCGATGGGACGAAGTCGGGATCTGTTCAATCGACGCCAGGGCCTCGACGCCTCCCAGCGCATCCTGCTGCGCCACCTGCGCCAGGCCCGGACTGGGTTGCGCACCGCACGACGTCGTTCCATTCGAGACGGGAGCCCGCCGTTCTTCTCGGTGGAGTCGCATTTCGGCGATCTCCTGTCCCAGGGTGGCTTCGACGTCGTGCTGGGGAACCCGCCCTGGGTACGCGGGGAGCGATTGCCGGCGCGTGTGCGGGAAGTTCTCGCGCACCGCTATCCATCGTGGCGGCCGGCCTCCGCGACCGGCTTCGCGCATCTGCCGGATCTCTCGGTTGCGTTTTACCAGCGGGCGTTGGAGCTCGCCGGTCCTGGAGGCGTCGTGGCCATGCTGGTGCCCGCCAAGCTGGCCACGGCTGGATACGCGGAGGTCCTGCGGCGGCGCCTGGCGACCTCAACACAGCTGGAACGTGTCGTCCCGCTCGACGACGCAGCCGATGCGTTCGGTGCCGCGGTCTATCCGATGGCCCTGGTGACCGCACGGCGGGACCCCGATGCCTCGGCGTCGGTGCGCTGCTCCCTCGCGGGCGAGACCCCAGAGCGGTCGCTCCCGCAGCACGCCCTCCAGGCGCAGGGACCATGGGCGCTCACCCCCGACGCCGGCAACGTCGCGCGCCGATTGTCGCGCGAATGCGCCACGGTCGCGAGTCGTTGGCGCCCTACCCTCGGGGTCAAGACGGGAGCCGACGCGGTCTTCCTGGTGCCCAACGACATGCCCGGTGCTCGACGCGCCGTTCGCGGGCGGGATCTCTCGCGTTGGGTCGCCGCTCCCCGGCTCTACCTCTTGTGGCCGCACGACGTGTCTGGTCGGCCGCTGCAGCGGTTGGACGGTCCGCTCGCGGACCGGCTCGTTCCCTGCCTCGACCGCTTGAAACGGCGCGCGGACTACCGCAGCGGCCCGGCCTGGCAACTGTTCCGCACCAGGCTCGCGGTAGTAGAGCATCGCGTCATTTGGCCCGATCTGTCTCGCGAGCTGATGGCCGTGGTCCCGCCGCCGGATGTCGTTCCGTTGAACACCGTTTACGGAATCGCCACCCGAACGGCCGACGACGCGCACGCACTCGCCGCGCTGCTCAACAGCCGGTGGTGCACCGCGCTGGCGCGCTTGATGTCGGATCCGGCCCGTGGCGGGTATCGCCGCTTCAACGCCCGGGTAGTCGGGCAGCTGCCCTTGCCGACCGCCGATCAGGCGGCGTGGTCGGCCCTGGCCGATCACGGACGACGCTGCGAGCCAGCCGATGCACTGACCGCCGAGCTCTACCACCTCGATGCCGCAGACCGCCGGGCACTCGCGCGCCTTCTCCCGCATCCTCGCTGAAGACCTCCAGGCACCGGATGAGCCGCTCACGTTCCTGCTCCGGGGCGGGATCGAGACGACGCCGCGGGCGGCCTGCGGGGCGGCGGCTCGAGCCCTGCTCGACCTCCCGGCGGTTTCGCCGCAGTCGCCGCCGTGGCTCGCGCCACACCAGATCCTCGCCCACGACCGCCTCGTAGCGATCCTGCTTCGGCATGGCGGCGGCGTGCTGGCCGATGCGGTTGGGCTTGGCAAGTCGTACGTCGCTCTCGCGGTTGCGCGCACACTCGGCGGTGAGCCGACACTCGTGGTTCCGGCCGCCCTGGCCGGCCAGTGGCGCGCGCTGCTCGCCAGGCTCGCCATCTCGGGACGCGTGTTCAGTCACGAGAGCCTGAGCCGGGAATCCACGAGCCCCGGCTGGCGGCTTGATCCAACCGTCCGATCACTCGTCATCGTCGACGAAGCGCATCATTTTCGGAATCCCGACACCCGCCGTTACCAGGCGTTGGCGCGACGCGTGATCGGTGCTCGCGTGCTGCTCGTATCCGCCACGCCGGTCCACCATCGTGCCGCGGAGCTGCTGCACCTGTTGCGATTATTTCTGCGCGACGATGCGTTGGTCGCCGTCGGAGTCCCATCCCTCATCCTCGCCGCAAGAGAGAAGGACCCGGCTCCCGCTGTGCTCGCCGCGATGGCCCGTTTCGTGGTCGCCCGTTCCCGCCATCGCGTAACCACGCGGTGGCGCGGTCTCTCGTTCCCAAAGCGGACGGCAGGGCAAGTCGTCGCCGCGGCGCCGGCACCGTTGGACGTCGTGAGCGACCTGACCCGGAGTATCGACCTGCTCCGTCCAGCGAGTCCGGCCGGCCCGTTGCTCCGTCTCACGCTGTTGCGCCGTCTGGCGTCGAGTATCCCCGCGTTGCGAGAAAGCGTGAGACGTTACGAAGCGTATTGCACGGTCGCACGCGAAGCGGCCGCGCTGCAGCGCGGCCTCACCACGAAGGAATTCCGGCGGCTGTTCCCCATGCTCGACGGCTCGGATTTGCAGCTGACCCTGCTCCCGCTGCTGCTTGAACCAGGCGCCGCGCCTTGGCCTGGTCCCGAATACGATGCTGATTCCGTGCGACGGTTGCTCGACTGCACCCGGCTCACGATCGACCCCAAAGCCGATCAGCTCGAGCGACTGCTCACCGGGGCGCCGGCCAAGACGATTGTGTTCGCGGCCGCCGCGGCGACCGTCCACCACCTGCGCAAGCGTCTCGCAACCAGCTGTCGAGTAGGCGCCGTCGTCGGGACGTCCGCCTGGCTCGGTCTCGATCGCAGCACGCGGCGGGAAGTGTTGGAGTCGTTCGCTCCACGCGCGCAGGGCGTTTCACCGCCCGGCGCCGCGGCGCGCGTCGATGTCCTGATTGCCACCGACCTGTTGGGAGAAGGTCTGAACCTTCAGGACGCCGAGCGTGTGGTGCACTACGATCTGCCATGGAGTCCGGCGCGCCTCGCCCAGCGGGTTGGACGGGTGGACCGGCTCGCCTCGACTCATGCGAGCGTCGCGACGATCACGTTCCTGCCGCCGGAGCCGTTGGCCGGTGCCATCGCGCTCGAGCGACGGCTGGCTCGAAAAGTGAGCGCTCAAATCTCCGCGGGCGCGGCGCAGATCGAAACGATCCATGGGGCCACAACAGGAGAAGGGGCGCTCGACTGGTGCGATCGCGTGCAACATCTCGCCGCATGCGCCAATGGTGAGGAACCGGAGAGCGTGATCGGCTCGATGGAAGCGAGCCTCGATGCCTGCGTGCTCGTAGTCCGGTTGGGAGCCCTGGTGGAGGCGTTTGTCGTCGAGGGCGAGATCGCGACCGCGAATGCGCCTCGGGCGGCTTTTCTCCTGGAGGCAGCGACCGTCGCATCGCCGGTCCCTGTCGACCGAGGCTTGATCGACCGGGCGATACGCACGGCGGCGCCGCTCGTGCGACAACGCTGTGCCGCCATCGCCGCCGCCCGCTGGCGGACAGCCGACCGGGACGGGGCCGGCCGCCGTCTCGTCCCGCTGGTACTGGCTGCCGCCCGGCGGGCGGCGCGGGCAGGGCAGGCGGAGCGGCTGGCCCGGCTCGATGCGGTCGTCGCCAGGCTGTGTGGCGGCCTGACCGCCGGGGAATCGTTGCTCCTCGACTCGCTCCTGGGGCGCTCGAGGCCGCTAGACGCCGCCGATCTGATCGCCTGGCACGACCGCCTGCCGCCCTTGTCCGAGGCGGCGGAGGCACCGCAACCGTGCCTCGTCGCCGCCCTGCTGCTCCGACACGGGCCGGAATCCCGGCCCTTTCCGGACCACGGGTTGTCCGGTTTTGGGGTTCGAGGACACTTTTAGTGTCCAATGCGACGCCCAACCCTGCCCCTCCGAGTCTACATCGACCGCCTGCGTGGCCTTTACGGCCGCCCCAAACGGCCCATTCCCAGCGGGCCGTTCGAGTGGATCATCTGGGAGCACGTCGCCGCGGTTCCGGACGACGAGCAGCGTGCCCTCGTGTTTCGCACGCTGCGCCAGAAGATCGGCACGACTCCACAAGCGATCCTTCGCACTCCCAAGCCGAAGATGATCGAGCTGCTGGAGCCGGGCGGTCCCAACGCGACTGCCCGGTTGTCCCGGCTGCGCGAGGCCGCGGAGCTGATGATCGAGATCGGGCTGGCGCGGGTGCGCACGCTGGTGCGCGAGAATCCATCCGAGGCCAAGAAGCTGCTCAAGCGGTTCAAGGGAATCGGAGAGCCCGGTGCCGATCGCATTCTCCTGTTCTGCCGCACGCAGGCCACCCTGGCACCGGAAGCCAACGGACTGCGTGTGCTGGGCCGAATCGGATACGGGAAACCGAACTCGAACGGGCCGGCTGCGTATCGCCAGATCTCCGAAGCGCTCGGACCGGATCTGCCGCGCGATTACAACTGGCTCATCCAGGCGCATCAGCTGCTCCGCCGGCATGGCCAGGAAATCTGCCGCACCTCCCCACGCTGCGAGGCGTGTCCGCTCGCCCCTGACTGTGCCTGGTTCCGGCGGGGCCGGTAGCCGCTCGGTGACACTGACGACGTTCCTGTTCGATCTCGACGGAACCCTGATCGATTCGATCGAGCTGATTCTCCGGTCCTACCGGCACACCATGCGCACCCACCGCGGAGTCGCGCCACCCGATGCGGTCTGGATGGAGGGACTCGGAACGCCCCTGTGGGTGCAGTTTCGACAATGGACGCAGGATGAAACGGAAATCCACGCCATGGTCGAGACGTACCGCGAGTTCAACCTCGCACACCACGACGAGATGGTTCGGCCCTACGACGGCGTGGTCACCGAGGTGCGGCGCCTGCGTGACCAGGGCAAAGCCCTGGGGCTCGTCACGAGCAAGCTGCGCGGGGGCGCGCTCAAGGGGCTGCGTCTGGCAGGCATCGAAGACGACTTTCCGGTCGTCGTCGGAGCCGACGACGTTACTCACCCCAAGCCGCATCCGGAGCCGGTGCTGATTGCCTTGCAGCAACTCGGCCGCACTCCGCAGGAAGCGGTCTTCATCGGCGACTCTCGACACGATCTCGAAAGCGGTCACGCGGCCGGTGTGGCCACGGCCGCGGTGTTATGGGGCCCATTCGACCGGTCCCATCTGCAGGACCTCGAGCCCGATTACTGGCTGGAGCACCCTCACGACCTCGCGCAGCTCAGGTAGGAGTCCTTCGTGACATTCGTCACCTTCGATCTCGAGCGCTGGCAAAGCACCTGGGAGAACCGGGTCCGCTTCAATCTGTCCGAGTCCGGAGTCCACCCGCTCAGTGTGCGTGAGCTGATCGAGCTGGCCGGTGTTTCCGCCGATCCCTTCCTCGACGTTCGCCTCGGGTACAGTCAGTCCAACGGCACCGACGCCCTGCGCGCGCGAATCGCCGCGCTCTATCCGGGTGCGTCACCCGAACAGGTGCTCGTGACGACCGGCAGCGCCGAAGCGAACTACCTCGCGGCCCTGCGCCTCATCCAGCCGGGCGATGAGGCGGCCATCATGCTGCCGAACTACCTCCAACTCTGGGGTCACACGCAGAATCTCAGAGCCCGGGTGCGGGGGTTCCGTCTCAAGGAAGGCCGCGAATGGGCCCCCGACCCCGACGAAGTCAAAACGGCGATCGCGCCGGGCACCAAGCTCGTCGTCGTCACCAATCCGCATAATCCCACGGGATCGGTACTCTCCGATGCGATGCGGAAGGTGATTCTCGAGCGCACGGCGGAAGTGGGCGCCTGGCTGCTGGCCGACGAGGTCTATATCGGCGCCGAGCGGGACGGCCAGACGACGAAGTCGTTCTGGGGCAGCTACGATCGCTTGATTTGCGTCTCCGGCTTGTCCAAGGCCTACGGTCTGCCCGGCCTGCGGATCGGCTGGCTCGTGGCACCGGCGGATTTCGTTGCCGAGGCGTGGGCCCGGCACGACTATACGGTCATTGGGCCGTCCGGAGCGACCGACTATCTCGCCGTGCTCGCCCTGGATCCCGCCGTGCGCGATCGGCTCCTGGCGCGGACGCGTGGCATCCTGAAGGCGAACTATCCCGTGATCGAAAACTGGCTCCGCGCCTTCGGGGATACGTTCTCCTGGATCGCTCCCCGCGCCGGCGCGATCTGCTTCGCCAGCTACCGCGCGAAGATTCCCGGGGAGAAGCTCGTCGAGCAGGTGCGGGCCTCGGAGAACACGTTGCTCGTCCCGGGCGAGCATTTCGGCCTCCCCGGCTACCTCCGCTTCGGATTCGGCAACGAGGCCGGCGAGCTGCGACACGCGCTCGATGCGGCCGCTCGCGGGTTGCGGCGGGCGTTCGGAGACTAGCATGCGCGTCGTCCCGCTGGAGGACTTTCGGGACCGCGTTTCCATGGTCGCCGCCGTGGCGGCGGTCGAGCGAGGGTTTCGTGCTCTGGCCCTCGGTCAGGCCACGTTGCCCGAGCCGATGGCGGTCGAGCTGTCCCGCCCCACGGCCTCGGTCCACGTCAAGGGCGCCCACCTGTCCGGTTCACGATTCATCGTCCTCAAGGTCGCTACGGGGTTCCCCGCCAATCGAGAACGCGGCCTGCCATCGTCCGACGGCATGTTCGTGCTGCTCGACGCTGCCACCGGCGTTCCGGCCCTGGTTCTCGAAGAGCACGGCTACCTCACTGATCTGCGCACGGCGGCCGCCATCGCCTTGACGCTCCGGTATCTGGCTCCGCGCGATGCGCGGGCCGCCCTGTTGATCGGTGCCGGCGGCCTGGCCCGTCTGACCGCGCGGGCGATTCTGGCCGAGCGCCCGATCGAGCGGCTCACCATCTGGAACCGCACGGCGGAGCGGGCGGAGCAGCTCGCCCGGGAGCTGGCCGGTGCCGTGACGACTCAAGTGGCGCCCGCGTTGGAATCAGCGGTGCGTGATCACCGGATCATCGTGGCCGTCACGGCGAGCACGACGCCGCTAGTCCGGGCCGATTGGGTCGTCCGGGGTACGCACATCACCTCCGCGGGCACAGACAGCCCTGAGAAGGTGGAGCTCGAACCCGCGTTGCTCCTCAAAGCCGACAAGTTGATCGCCGATCGCGTGGTCCAGACGGAGCAGTACGGCAACCTGCATCACGCCATCGAAGCCGGCGTGTTGAC